>CENY01022143.1_pt1 | contig 18881 bp, 19 predicted proteins | sample 356181 | NCBI WGS metagenome assembly CENY01 (sample SAMEA2619840, study PRJEB7988) | marine metagenome | isolation source: saline water (ENVO:00002010), including
GCCATTAATCATAATAATCATTTTATCTTTGTGCACTGATTTTTCACCTGATGAACAAATCTAAGAACCTATTTCTAAAAAATTTCCGTTTATTTTTCTGATCGTTTGTAAAGCAGATAAAATAGCTAACAAGCTAGTCTTTGGATTATCTGAACTAGGCAAATTTTCAAATCTGAAGTTATAATTACCTGCTTTAGACTTTATTGATATTTCATGAGTATTAATTTTTGATAAAGGATCAGCATAAACTATAACCTTGGTGTTTTCTGCACCTAAGCCAGACAAACTTACGGTAGCCGAAATATTTACATTTGCAGGAAAAAGTTTTATTGCTTGTTGAGCATTTCCTGAAAAAATCAAAGTTTTTTTATTTATACCATTTTTTTCCCATTTCTGAAATCCAGGTGATCCTGACAGTGATTTTGGGCTTTTTGTTGTGATAATCGAAACTTCTTCTAATAAACCTACTAGGGAATTTAATGTATCGATTGCACCGACTGCTCCAGAAGGAATATATATTTTTTTATTATTTTTATTAGCAATTTTTTCAAGCTTAGATAAATAACTTTTGTCTAACAATGCTCCTGAGCTCATTATTAAAATATTTTTATTAGCTCTAAGGACTATTTCGGCACTTTTTACTACAGCAATAGGAGAAGCACATTCTATTACTAGATCAATATCGGAATCTTTGGCTAGATCGTCAATAGAAGTATATAAACGAGGATCTGACATTAACTGGTTATATAAATTTTTTGCTCTTAGAGAATCGGTATCGTATAAAGCTAGAATTTCTACATTACCTACTTTTCCTGATTCAATTTCTCTAGTAATTAGAGAACAAATTGCACCAGTTCCTATAAAACCTACTCTTAACGCTTTTATATTTTTTGTCATAAGTATGAAATTATACATTCATAATAAAAAAAATATAACTTTTTTATTATATTTATAGTTTTTTATTTTATAATTTTCATATTATCGGTAAAATTAAAGAAATAAAAAAATAAATATATATATGACATCTTTCAACATATCTACAGTGGGTTGCCAAATGAATGTTTCTGATTCAGAGAAACTTTCATCTAGTCTTGTAAAGATGGGTTTCGAGTCAAAGAATTCTTACGAAGAATCATCTATTATAGTTGTTAATACTTGCGTTGTTCGTCAGTCAGCCGAAGACACAACAACAGGTTTTTTAGGTAAATTAAGAAAAATCAAAACTAAATCACCAGAAAAAATCATAGTTGTTATGGGTTGTATGGTAGGTCCTGATTCGTCATTATTAAAAAAAAGATTTTCACACGTAGATCTTTGGGCTCGCCCTCAGGAATTTTACCCGATATTAGATTTGCTATCTGTCAGATTCAATAAAGATATGGAAGGTTGTTTGTCTGACTTAGCACCGATTTCTCCAAAAATTTCTGCTTTTGTACCCATAGTGCATGGCTGCAATAAATTTTGTACATTTTGTATTATTCCTTTTAGAAGGGGAAAAGAAACTAGTCGTGATTTATCTGAGATATACGATGAAATCGATATCATGGTTGATAGAGGCTTAAAAGAAGTCACTCTACTAGGACAGAATGTTGATTCGTATGGTCATGACCTAAAACAACGCTTAGATTTAGCTGATTTAGTTGAAAAAATACATGAAATTAAGGGTTTAGAAAGAATTCGATTTCTTACTTCTCATCCAAATGATATGTCGAGAAGAATAATCAATTTAGTTGCTGATTTACCAAAGGTTTGTGAAAATATCAATTTACCTGTACAAGCAGGAGACAACACAGTTCTAGTTAATATGAGAAGAGGTTATACTGTAACCCAATATTTAAAGAAAATTGATTTTATAAAAAATAAAATTCCCGACATAAGCTTAACAACTGACCTTATTGTAGGATTTCCAAATGAAACGAATGAACAGTTTCAAAATTCTATTAATCTATTAAAAAAAGTACAATTTGATAAAGTACATGTCGCAGCGTACTCAAACAGAAATGGAACATATGCATCAAGAAAATTGCCAGATAATATTGATCGAAGTACAAAAAAAGAGAGACTTAATCTTGTAGATGAACTCCAAAAAAACATTCAAAAATCTCTAAATTCAAAGATGTTAGCAAAAAATTATCAAATTCTTGTCGAAGGACGTAAGAGAGGAGTGATGCACGGAAGAACAAGAACAGATAAAATAGTTTACTTAAATAGTAATTTAAATAAACTATTAGATGATTCAATAATAGGAAAGATGATGGATGTAAAGATTACTGATTATTCTTCATGGTCATTATCTGCTGATGTTATAAAAAATCAACTTAATAAATTTGAGGAAATTAAAGTATGACAACTTTGTTCTCTGACAAAAATATTGTACCTATAACTGAGTTGGAACAATCAGCTTTTTGCCAGACTGAAGGTAATCTAAGAACTAAAACACTTGAAGAAGAATTCAACTCTGGTGTCAGATGGCAAAAAATCCCTACAAGGTATCTTAAGCTTACACCTGAAGAGCTAGATGAAGGTATTAAATTTGCTAGATCTGAAATAGGTTCAAAAGCTCTTGTTTTAGGTCACCATTATCAAAGAGATGATGTTTTTAAGTATTCTGATGTTTCTGGAGATTCATATAAACTCTCAAAAATAGCTTCTGAAAACAATGAAGCAAAGTGGATAATTTTCTGTGGTGTTCATTTTATGGCAGAAACAGCAGATATACTAACTTCTGATGACCAGAATATTATTCTTCCTAATTTAGCCGCTGGTTGTTCAATGGCAGATATGGCTAAGTTTGTTGATGTTAGAAACTCATGGTCTCAGATAGAAATTGTTTTGAATAGAAAATCTAATATTATCCCAATAACGTATATGAACTCATCTGCAGATATAAAATCACTGTGTGGAGAAAATGGAGGAATAGTATGTACCTCATCTAATGCTATGAAGGCATTTGAATGGGCTTTTGATAAGGGTGAAAAAATTCTATTTTTACCTGATCAACATCTGGGTAGAAACACTGCTAAAGCTTTTGGTATAAACGACTCAGAAATTTCAGTATGGGATCCTTATAAAAAAAATGGCGGCTTGGATGATGCAGAAATATTAAATTCTAAAGTAATTTTGTGGAAGGGTCATTGTTCAGTACATACAAGATTTTCTGTTGAGCAAATTAATAATGTTAGGAAAAATAAGCCAAATACAAAAATAATTGTTCATCCTGAATGTACCAACGAGGTTGTTCAGGCTGCAGACATAAATGGTTCAACAGAGTTAATATTGGATACAGTTATTAAATCCGCCCCTGGTTCAAGCTGGGCAATTGGAACTGAAATTAATATGGTTAATAGACTTGCCAAAGATAATCCTGATAAGGAAATTTTTTGCTTAGACTCAGTTATTTGTCCTTGCGCTACAATGTATAGAATCCATCCTGCCTATTTACTATGGGTATTAGAAGGGATTATGGCAGGGGTAGCAATCAATCGAATAAAGGTTGATGATGAGAAGAAATATAATGCAAGTATAGCACTTGAAAGAATGCTTGCCTTGGGTGGCTATAGAGCTTAAATGGGATTACCTTTTTTTAATCATAAGTATGAATCTGAAATAATAAATCTATCGTCATCATATATTGACGATTTAATAACAATGTCATTTAATGAAGATTCTGCATTTGATGATATTACAACTAATACTCTATTAGATCCAAATATATCCTCATCTTGTAATTTAGTTGCTAAATCTCAAGGGGTGATTTCTGGAATTAATATTGTAAAAAGGGTTTTTGAGCTTTATGACAACACTATTATTTTTAAAAATTATAAAACTGACGGTGAAGATGTTTTTGTAAATGAAAAAATAGCTAATGTTTCTGGAAAAATGGCATCAATACTTTCGTCCGAACGAGTTGCACTCAATTTTATACAAAGGATGTCCGGAATTTCAACTGAAACAAATAAACTAGTAAAATATATTAGTTCTACATCTGCTAAATTAGTTGATACACGAAAAACTACTCCTGGATATCGAATGTTAGATAAGTATGCTGTAAAAATGGGCGGTGGCACTAATCATCGTATTAATCTTGCTGAGGCTGTACTAATTAAGGATAATCATATAGAAGCCCTTTTAAGTGATGGTTATAGTCTAGCAAAAATAATTAAGTTGGTAAGAGATGGTATTTCTTCAGAGATTAAAATTGAAATTGAGACTGAATCTATAAAAGATGCTATTGAATCAATAGAAGCCGGAGCAGATATTATAATGCTAGACAATATGTCAATTAATGATATGAAAGAAGTAGTTATGATTAATTCAGGTAGATCAAAACTTGAGGCATCTGGAGGAATTACAAAGGATAATATTTTAGAAATTGCAAAAACAGGAGTAGATATGATTTCTGTTGGTGCTATTACTCACTCTTTTGCATCATTGGATATTTCTTTGGATTATGATCAACTAGTATAGTTTTTGTCATCAGAATCTATCATTATTGTAGTTGGCCCGATATTAACTAATTTTATTTCCATCATTGCTTGAAATTTTCCAGTTTCTAAAGGTATGTTATATGATCTCATAAGTTCTATTGTAGTTTTGTATAAATTTTTAGCAATTTCTGATTTTGCAGCTAATAAAAATGACGGTCTTCTTCCCTTTTTGTTATCTGCATAAAGGGTAAATTGGCTTATTAATAAAATTTTATATTTTGTTTCAAGTATACTTTTATCGAAATATTTTGTTTTATTTTCATTTGGAAAAATTCTCATATTAACTAGTTTATTAACTAAATAATTTATGTCTTCAATAGTGTCATTATTTTTGTATCCCACAAAAACACAAAGACCATCTTCAATTTTTCCAATAATATTCTTTTCAACGGATACTTCCGCTGAGCTAACTTTCTGAATTAAAAATCTCATTCATTTTTGTTGGTTTTATTAGATTTATTATTAGGCTTTTTTGATTTGTTGTTGCTCTTATTTGGTGAACTATTAGTATTTTTAGAACCACTTCCATAATCAGTAGTATAAAAGCCAGATCCTTTATAAATTACTGTAGGAGAGGTGATTTGTCTAGCAGCTACAACATCACATTTAGGACACTTAACTTCTGTTGAATCCGTAAAACTTCTGATAACTTCAAAAATTTCGTTTGGACATTTTTTTATTTCACATTTATAAATGTATGTAGGCATAGTTATAACCTTATAGATTCAAGTATAAACTTCGGTAATAAATTTTTTGCTGTTTTATCTATAGTAATTTTTTTCTTTGTGGTATTAATTCCAGTTGTGACTAATGCAGAGTCAATTTTTACATTGTTTGCACCAAGTATATCAGTTTCCAATTGATCACCTATCATAATTATTTTATTAGATTTACACCTGCTTTTGGCGATTTCAAAAATCATTTCATAAGGTTTTCCAAGTCTTATTACTTTATATTGTATATTTTTACCAAAAATTCTAAATATTGCTTGTTCTAACATATCTATAAAAGCTGCAGCTCCAAAGTTGAAATGCTCGTTACCAATTGGGTAAATTATATCAGGATTAGGTAAAATAATTTTAATGAATTTTTTTTCAGAATATTTTTTATAAAAGAAGTTAAGTAATTTATTTAAATTCTCAATTGTTGGCCATTTTTCAACATCAGAAAAAATTATTATTTCTGCTTTTTCAATTTCACTGTTTCTTAATAATTTTATACCTTTATTTCTTAAGTCATTTTTTATGCTCTTTGTGCCGTATACAAAACATTTTTTTTCAAAGAAATTTTCTTTTTTTATTAGGTTGAATATTAATGATCCAGCGGAAATAATTTTTTCTCTAGAAATATTAAGTCCTTGATTAATAAAAATTTTTGATCTTTCTTCATCAGTTATTGAAGCATCATTTGTTAGGATAAAATAATTATAATTAATTTTATTTAGGTGATTAATGAGTTCAATTGATCCGTCTATTGGCTTTAAACCGTCAAATAATACTCCGTATGAGTCAAATAAAATACTTTCATAATTCTTAATTACATCTTTTATAGAAATTTTTGATGTTTTCATAATTTTAATTCAATAAGTTTTCTAAAGATGTATCCCATTTTTTTGCAACTTCTTCTAAAGTAATTGATATCAAGTTAGAAAATACAATTGAATCTCCTCCCACTTTACCTACAGTTTTTATGGGAACACTATTTTGATTTGCCAAAATCGTTAATTCATTTATGTCATATGGCGATATACTTACAATTATTTTTGATTGTGTTTCACCAAACAATGCCGCGTCCCATCTGTTAATAATTTCTTCATTTATATTGGCACCTATTTCTCCTGAAATACAGCTCTCTATAATATTAACTGCTACTCCACCATCTGAAACATCATGTGCTGATTTGATAATTTTATTTTTTATTCCCAAGCGGCATAATTTTTGTGTCTTTAATTCTAAATCTAGATCTATTTTTGGTTGGCCTTGCACTCTTTTGTGAATTGTCTCTAAATATTCGCTACCTGATAGGTCATTAGTTACACCCCATACAGTCGAATGCCCCAAAACCACTATTAAGTCTCCATCATTCTTAAATTTTATATTAACATGATTGTTAGCATCATCAATTATTCCTATACCTCCTATGATTGTTGTGGGGTATATTGAATTACCATTTGATTCATTATATAGACTTGCATTACCAGAAATAACAGGAGTAGAAAACCATTTTGATGCTTGAATTAATCCCTCAATTGATTCGTTGAGTTGATATTGTACATCTTCTTTTTCAGGGTCTCCAAAATTTAATCCGTCGGTTAATGCTACGGGTTTCGCTCCAGTACATGATATATTTCTACATGCTTCTGCAACTGCAATTTGTGTCCCAACCTTGGGGTCAAGGTAGATTTTTTTTCCATTGCTATCAGTTGATAGAGATATACCTTTACTAGATCCCTTAATTCTTAGTAGTGATGCATCACCCCCAGGCTCAACAACGGTATTTGTTTGTACATGATGATCATATTGTCTAAATATAGTTTTTTTGGATGCAATATTAGGCGAGGTTATTATTTGTAATAAAATATCCTTAGGTGATTCAGAAGGTAAATCTATTTTATTTAAGTCTGTTTTTTGAAGAATGCTTAACCAATTAGGCTTATTAGTACTTAAGTCATACAATGGTGGATTAGTTAACGCTGAAACAGGTGTTGAAGAGAGTTTTTTTTCAGCTTTATAAATATCAATACTAGATTTATGTATAAACTTACCAATAATTTCACATTTTATGTCCCATTTATCAAAAATATTTTTAACTTTACTAAAACCATTAGATTTAATGGATAAAAGCATTCTTTCTTGGGATTCAGAAAGCATTAATTCATATGCATTCATTTGAGACTCTCTTTGAGGAATCTTAGAAACATCAATCATAAGTCCTAGCTTCGATCTCTCAGCCATTTCTATTGCAGCTGATGTTATTCCTGCTGCTCCGCAATCTTGTAACCCAACAACTTCTTCAAGTTTGATTGCTTCTAAACATGATTCAATAAGTATTTTTTCAAGAAAAGGATTTCCAACTTGAACTGCAGATCTTAGCTCATCTTGTTCTTTGAATGTTTTTGAGGCAAGACCTGATGCTCCATGAATCCCATCTCTTCCTGTTTCAGAACCAACTAAAACTAATAAATCACCAGGCTGATCTGCTTTTGCACTCATTATTTTATTGTTTTTAATAATACCTACACACATAGCATTTACTAATGGATTGCCTTCATATGTCTTAGAAAAATATACTTCACCTCCGACATTTGGTATGCCAATACAATTACCATAATGTGATATTCCAGCTACCACACCATTAATTATGTATTTATTTTTTTTGTTTTCTGGAAGACCGAATCTCAAGGAATTAAGTATTGCTACTGGTCTTGCTCCCATGGCAAATATATCTCTTATTATTCCTCCAACACCTGTCGCAGCACCTTGAAAAGGTTCAATTGCAGATGGATGGTTATGTGATTCAATTTTCATAACTATTGAAATGTTATTTCCTATATCAATAACACCTGCATTTTCTGCTCCTAATTTTACTGGTAAATCGTTCGAATTATCTGATAATTTTTTTAATAATTTTTTTGTATGTTTATAGCCACAGTGTTCAGACCATAAAGCGCCAAATAAACCAAGCTCCAGTCGGCTTGGCTCTCTTTTCAATTTATTTACTATTTCTTCATATTCAAATTTGGAAATAGCTATTTCATCTAAAATTTCTTTGTTTATATTCATTAAACTGGCCTATTATAAGAATTAATTAATGATTGAAAAATTAAATTACCATCAGCTCCTCCTATTATTTCTTCACATGCTTTTTCAGGATGAGGCATCATTCCTAGGATATTTCCTTCTTTATTAATTATTCCTGCTATGTTGTTTATAGATCCATTAGGGTTAGAAAATTGGTCTATATAACCTTTATCATCTGAGTATCGAAAAATTATTTGATTGTTATTTTCTAACTCATCAATTGTTTTTTTATCTGCATAGTAATTTCCTTCACCATGTGAAATAGGTATTGAAAGAATTTTATTTTTTTTAATTGAAGAAGTAAAAATAGTTTCATCATTAGTAACTTTTATGTTTGACCACTCACAACGAAATTGTAAATTATTATTTCTTATTAAAGTTCCAGGTAGCAGATTAGACTCGCAAAGAATTTGGAAACCATTACAAATTCCTATGATAGGATTACCTTCATCTGCATATATCTTGATCTTTTTCATTATTGGAGATAAACTAGCAATTGAGCCAGATCTCAAGAAGTCCCCGTACGAAAATCCTCCTGGTAGTATAATTGCATCAAAATTTTCTAAATTTATATCTTCATCTTTATGCCAAATAAATTCACAGAACTGTTTATTTATATTTGAAAGTGAATAAAAACAATCTTTTTCACTCCATGTGCCCGGAAAAACAACTATACCTATATTCAAAATATACTCCTTATAGGAATAATTTTCCTATCTCCCAATAAAATTATCATCAAATAAAAAGGTTATTAAACTAAAAAAGCACCAATTAATGGTGCTAATTTGAAAAAAATATAAATTACATATTTTTTTGAGTAGTTTTCATACTCTTTCTTTTTTTTGTTGCAGCATTCTTTTTTCTTACAACGCTAGCAGACTCAAAATGTTGTCGTCTTCTAGCTTCCGAAATTATAGATTCTTGCTGAACTTTTTTGGTGAATCTTCTTAGAAATCCCTCGAAATTTTCACCATCATTAATTTTTACTTCAACCATATGTTTCCATTATTTTATTTATTATATAAATTACAAGTATAAAGATTAGTATATATCAAGGTCAATAGTTTTATTTATGTAAGTAGGGTAATAGCAGCTGAAACTCTTTGTAAGCATTTTTCTTTTCCTAAAACTTCCATGGTTTCAAATAAAGGTGGAGCAATTTTTTTCCCTGATAGGGCGTATCTCAATGAGGTGAACAATTGTCCAGGCTTAACTTTTTCGATTTCTACAAGATTTCTAAAATTAGTTTCTAGTGACTGACTATTAAATGATTTAGTATTGTTCAAAATATCAATTGATTTATTTAAGATTTTTATACTATCTTTATCGTTCATCTTTTTTATAATTATATTTTCTTTTGTATTTGTTATATTTTCTTCATAAAAAAAATCAATCAGCTCAGTTATTTCATTTAATGTTCTAATTCTCTCTTTTACAAGTGGGACTATTTTGGCTAAGTATTTTTTATCAAGAGGTCTTTTTACCCTTTTAGGGAGACCTATGGACTTATCTTTACTTTCTAATATTGGGATGACTTCCTCAATGATCTTCTCATCGCTATAACCTCTTATATAGACTCCATTCATCCATTCTAATTTATTTAGATCAAAAATTGCTGATGAAGAATTGATTTTGTTTAGTTGAAATTCTGAAATAATTTCATTTTTACTTAATAGTTCTTTATCCTCTCCAGGAGACCAACCTAATAATGAAAGAAAGTTAAACAATGCATCATTTATAAATCCTTCTTTTTTATATTCAAGAACTGAAGTAGCACCATGCCTTTTACTTAATTTTGACTTATCACTACCTAATATTAAGGGTACATGAACATATTTTGGTAAATCATATTCCAATGCTTGATGAATTAATATGTGTCTAGGAGTACTTGATATCCATTCTTCTGCTCGGATCACATGGCTTATACGCATTAGGTAGTCATCAACTACATGGGCAAGATGATATGTTGGCATGTTATCTGACTTCAAAATAACAAAATCATCTATCTCTCTTGCATCTACTTCAATTTTTCCTCTGATAGTATCAACAAAAGAGATTTTACCTGTATCTGGTACTTTTAGCCTTACCGTTATTGGTAATCCCATATCTCTTGATTTTTCAATTTCTTCTTTAGTTCTATACCTGCCTCTTCCATCATATCTTGGGGGTAACTTTTGTTTTTTTTGAGATTGTCTTAATTCTTTTAGTTGTTCCGGAGTTGTATCATCATAATAAGCTTTTCCCGATTCTATTAATTTTTCAGCTACTTCAACATAAATACTTTTTCTTTCTGATTGTCTATATGGGCCGTAATTTCCGCCTATTTCTGGCCCTTCATCCCATTCTAATCCTAACCACTTCAATGATTCGATTATTGCTAATTCTGAGTTGGGGTCATATCTATTTTGATCAGTATCTTCAATGCGCAGAATAAAAGTTCCATGATGTTTTTTTGCAAATATCCAAGCAAATAAAGCAGTTCTGATGTTCCCAATATGTGGTATCCCTGTTGGGCTGGGTGCAAATCTTACTCTTACATTATTCATATTGATCTCATGTCTAAGATAAATTTTTTAGAAACTCATTCAAATCTCTAGGTATTTCTGAGCTTATATCTAATATTTTATCATTTATGGGATGTTTGAATTTTATATTATACGCATGAAGAAATTGTCTTTTTATATTATGACTAAAATTGTTATATTTTTTATCTCCAACTACAGGGTGCCCTATAGCTTTCATATGCACTCTAATTTGATGTGTTCTTCCAGTTTTAATTTTTATTTCTAAAAGAGAGAAATTATCATATTTTTTAATTATTTCATACTCTGTAATAGCTTGCTTTCCACCATAAATTATATCTTGTTTTATTCTATTTTTAGGATTTCTACCTATTGGTGCATCAATAATACCTTTTTCTTTTTTCGGGTGACCATTTACCAAAGCATAGTAAGATTTTTTTATCTTTCTAATTTTTTGCATTTCAATTAGTTTTTCATAAGATATTTTTTTTAAGGCTATTATTACTAGTCCGCTTGTATCTTTATCTAATCTGTGGACTATTCCTCTCCTATTATTTTCTCCAACATTATTTATATCTGGCCATTTTATTTGTATGAAATCAGATATATTAAATTTTCTTTTTCCATTTCCTGGATGCATTGAGATAAATGCTGGTTTATCTAAAATAGCAATAAATGAGTCCTCGTATAAAACATTAATATTTATATTCTCTATATTTGGTAGTGGGGAGTTATGAGGAATATTTTCTTCTAAAATATGATCAGAGATTAAAATTTCACTGTTAATCTTTATGATTTTTGATGGTTTCGTTACATTTTTTCCATTAACTGATACTCTACCACTTTTTATTAGATTTTTTACATGGTTTCTTGAAAATTTACCATTTAGTTCATCAGAAATATATGAATCTAATCTTGCGTCATACGAGGAATTAATCTTAATTTTGTTCATTTTTTTTGCTATAAATTATATAGTTAAATAACAGGATTATAATACCTATAGATATTGCTGAATCAGCAATATTAAATATAGGCCAAACCCCAACATCAAAAAAATCGGTAACATAGCCTAATCTAACTCTGTCAATTAAATTTCCAAAAGCTCCACCAAATAATAATCCATACGATAAATAAACGTATTTTGAAGGTTTTTCTATAGATAGATAAATAAATATTATCAACACTATAGCAACAAAGGAAACGATTGTTAATATATCTGTTTGATTTTGGAACAAAGAGAAAGCAGTACCGGTGTTTTGAGCATGAGTTAATCTAAAAATACCACTATTTGGTATGGACTCACCTAATTTTAAGTTTTGTATTACAATATATTTTGAAATCTGATCTAAAGATAGAATAAATAATGTTAGTATAAGAAAATATGAATTAAGAAAATTCTTTGTAAAAATTGTTTGTTTTTTATTTTTCATATGTGAATTATATTTTAAATATTAATTATATGAATTAGAATATTAGGTGAAATTTATGAATTTAGTTGATCTAAGAAGTGATACAGTTACAAGACCAACAAAAGAAATGTTGAATGCTATAAGTTACTCTAAGTTGGGAGATGATGTTTATCAGGATGATCCAACTGCGAATCAACTTCAAGAAAAAGCTGCTGAACTTTTAGGAAAAGAAGATGCTTTAATAGTAACATCAGGTACACAAGGGAATCTTATATCTATTTTGGCACAGACCAATAGAGGAGATGAAGTCATTGTAGGAGATATGAGTCATATTTATAATTATGAGGCTGGTAGTACAATGATCATTGGAGGTACGTCACTATTTCCAATACCTAATGATAACACTGGATCATTAGATATTAATGATCTTCAAAATGCCAAAAAATCAGATGATTATCATAAACCAAAAACAAAAATGCTTGCACTAGAAAATACTCATAATATGGCTGGAGGTAAGGTAATAAACTTAACCGAATTAGAATTAATTACCTCACAAGCAAGAGTACTTTCATTATTATTACATTTAGATGGTGCAAGATTATTCAATGCCAGTATATATTTAGGTGTTAAGCCAAAAAAAATAGCAAGTTATTTTGATTCTGTAACATTTTGTTTATCTAAAGGATTATGTTGCCCAATCGGCTCAATAATAGTAGGAAGCAGAGAATTTATTCAAGAATGTAGAAGATGGAGAAAAATCTTAGGCTCAGGAATGAGGCAAGTAGGTGTTATTGCTGCACCAGGTATATTAGCTTTAGATACTATGGTAGATAGATTAGCTGAAGATCATTTAAATGCAAGATTTTTGGCTGAAGGTCTTTCTAATATAAAAGGAGTATTAATAGATCCTGAAAATATTCAAACAAATATTGTTAGATTTAATTTGTCTAAAGAATATTCAAACAAAAGTAAAATATTAGTTTCTGAACTGATGAAAAAAAATATTATTATAAACCCTTCTAAGGATAATTTTAGAGTAGTAACCCATCATGATATTTCAAAAAAAGATTGTGAACATTTTCTTTTATCTATAGCAAAAATATTAAAAAATTAAATTTTGGTTTAACTATCCCAAAGTTTGCTAATTCTATCCTTAATTGATTTTTCAATACCTACCTCTTTAGGTTCATAGAAAATTTTATTTTTTATTTTCTTAGGCAAGTAATTTTCTTTTACAAAATTTCCAGGAAAATCATGTGGGTAATTATAATTTTTACCAAAATTTTTTTTCTTATCTAATTCTGTAATAGAGTTTAATAAATGTATTGGTATTTTTTCATCTGGTGAATTTTTTACATGACTTAACGCTAAGTCGATCGATTTATAAGAAGAGTTAGATTTTTGTGAAGAAGCAAGGTAAATTGTGGTTTCAGCTAAAATTATTCTACTTTCTGGCATACCAATATTTTTCACTGCATATAAAGTTGATGTAGCCAAATTTAATGCTTGTGGATTTGCTAGCCCAATATCCTCGCTAGCAAAAATAATAAGTCTACGAGCTATGAATTCAGGATTTTCACCTCCGGCAATCATTCTTGCTAAATAATAGATTGCTGCATTTGGATCAGAGCCTCTCATTGATTTTATAAAAGCTGAAATGAGGTGATAATGATAATCATCACTTTTATCATAGTAAATATTTTTTTCAAGAATTTCTTCTATATTTTTTTTAGTTAAGTTAGTTTTAGTATTGTTAGCATGATTTAAGCAAATTTCTAAGGAATTCAGTGCGAATCTAGCATCTCCTCCAGAATAATTCGTGATAATTTCAAGCAAATCATCAGTAATAGCTTTTTGTAAATTTTCTATTCCGTGATCTTTATTTATTACAGTATCTGTGAGTAATTTTTTTATTTCATCATCACTTAGTTTTTCTAAATAACAAAGCTTTATTCTAGAAAGAAGGGGATTAATAATTGAATATGATGGATTTTCAGTAGTAGCTCCAATTATCTTGAAATTTCCATTTTCTACATAAGGCAATAATGCATCTTGCTGAGATTTAGAAAATCTATGAATTTCATCAATAAATAAAGTTGATTGAATTCCATTTTCGCCTAATTTATCTTTTGCTTTTTTTGCAAAATTTCTTATATCTTTTACTCCTGATGATACAGCACTAATTTCTCCCATATAATTATTTGATTCATCGCATATTATTTTGGCTAGTGTAGTTTTTCCACAACCTGGAGGCCCAACAAATATCATAGAAGGTACATTGTTATTTTTAATTGCCTCATACAAAAACTTACCTTCAGTTATCAGGTGTTTTTGCCCATATATATCTCTCAATTTTGTCGGTCTTATTCTTGAAGATAAGGGTGAATATTGTTTTGACAATTTATTGCTTTGTATATCAAATAGATTCATAGTTTTTTAATTTTGTTCCAAAAATTCTACCTCTCCGATAGTTACTGCATCTCCTTCAACTGCTTGATAACTTTTAATTTTGTTACTTTCTTTCATTATTTTCCGAACTAAGGATTTTAGTGTTCCTTCTCCATGTCCGTGAATAACTCTGACATAATGTAAATTTGAATAATAAACCTCATCAATATGATTAAGAATTTTTAACTCAGCATCCCTATATCTATAACCATGAACATCTATAGATATACCTTCACTATCTAGTTGATTCTTATGTTTTTTTATCCTTCTTTTTTTATTTCTCATAACTAGATATCCTAAAAATATTTTTTATCTATATTTTTGCTAAAATTAACAAAAAGATATATTTTAAATATATTAGTATTAAAATTATGGATTTTCAATGAGAATATTAGGTGTAACTGGTGGTATTGGTTCGGGCAAATCTTCGGTATTAAGATTAATAGAATCAAAAAATATTACTAAAATCAAATCTGATGAAATTGTTAATAATTTACTTCTGGAAGATTTTAAGGTAATAAAATTTTGCAAAATAAACTTTGATATTCATATAGACAAATGCCTAAAAAAATTTCCTATAAATAAACAAAAATTAGCCAATATATTATTTAATGATTTAGAGGCTTTAAATAAATTTGAAAAATTCATATGGCCGATAGCTTTTCAACAGGTCAAAAAGGATATAGTAAAAGATAATATTACAATAATTGAAGCTTCAAAGCTATATGAAGCAGGTTGGGACAAATTGTGTGATTTTGTATTAACCGTTGAAGCTAATAGAGAAATATGTATTTCTAGGACAATCAAACGCTCTAATCTTTCAAGGTCAGATATTTTGATGAGAATGAAAAATCAATCATCTTCCAAATATAGAAGAAACTTATCTGATTTTATAATCGATAATAACTTTTCTTATTCCGAATTAGAAAAAAAAGTAAAATATTTTTCAAAAAACAACTTAATAAATCTATAAAATTATTTATAATCAAAATAAATCATTTGATTTAAAAAAGTCTTGAGGAAAACCTATGACAAATGAACAGAATTTTGTTCAACAGGATATAGAAAATTTTCATATCACTGAAGAACCTTTTTATGTTTCAACTTCTGATGAAGTTGAAATCTTCGAATCTGCCTATAAGCAAAGAGTACCAGTTTTACTAAAAGGACCAACGGGAACTGGGAAAACCCGATTTGTTGAGTATATGGCCTGGAAATTAAGCAACTCAAGCATAAAAAAGAATATTTCAAATACAGAGAAGTTACCATTAATCACTGTTGCTTGCCATGAAGATCTTAATGCAAGTGATTTGGTTGGTAGATATTTGCTTGATGCAAATGGAACTAGATGGATTGATGGACCATTGACCAGAGCTGTAAAAGTTGGCGGTATTTGTTATCTAGATGAGGTAGTAGAGGCCAGAAAAGATACAACAGTTATTATTCATCCATTAACTGATCATAGAAGATCTTTGACAATAGATAAATTAGGAACTGTTATTGATGCAGCACCTGGGTTTTTATTAGTTGTTTCATACAATCCAGGCTATCAAAATGCATTGAAAGACTTAAAACATAGCACACGCCAAAGATTTGTAGCGTTAGAGTTCGATTTTCCTGATGAAGAACGTGAGGCTAAAATTATTATGCATGAATCTGGATGTGAATCTGAAGTAGCTGAAAGACTTGCAAAATTAGGCTCTAAAATTAGAAACCTAAGAGAGCATGGTCTTGAAGAAGGTGCAAGTACCCGAATGTTAATATACGCCGGGAAATTAATACAAGATGGTGTTCCTGAAAGGCGTGCCTGTCAAGTATCAGTTACATGGGGTATAACTGATGATTTTCAAATACAGAGAAGTATTGATGAAGTTGTTACATCAATTTTTGCTTAATTATTTTAATGTTTACTTCAATGGAAAAACTTAAGACTGAATTAAGTAAAAAAATTGATCAACCAAAAGATGAAATTATAGATAAATCTTCTTCTTCTGTGATGGTTTTGTTTCATAATCAAAAAAATACACCCGAAGTGCTTATGATTAAGCGTTCAAAAAATCTTAAAAATCATTCAGGTGAATGGGCATTTCCCGGTGGTAAGTTTGAGTTTTCTGATAATAATCTTATGGAGACAGCATTCAGAGAAGTTACAGAAGAAATAGGCATAGATAAATCTAGTATAAAGTATTGGCTTAGGATGAAACCGGTAAATACATTTACAGGTTTTACTATTTGGCCTTTTTTAGGAATGATAAATAAATTTACTAAGGATAAATTACAATTAAATAAGTATGAGGTTTCTGATGTTATGAGTATTCCTATTGAAGTTTTTTTGGAAAATAAATATAAAAGAGAAATAACATTCTATGAAAATAATAATTTTAGAAAAAGCGACGCATTTACCTATAAAGGAAAAATTATTTGGGGAGCATCTGCCAAAATAATTACTAATATTTTTAATCCCATATTGGAAGGAGAAAAAAAATAGAAACTTTACAAGAAAAATATAAAAAATATTTAGAATCTTTCCCTTCAGAAGTTGCTTCTTCTTTTCTTAATTCTCATGAAAAATTATCTACAAGGTTGTCACTTGAAACTCTTGAAATATGGGCTTCTGAAGGATTAGATATTTGTAAACTTTCTCCAAGATCATGGGAAGTTTCTATTGATTATTTTAATTCTTCAACAGATGTTCAAAGACATTTACCATCTGCCCAGTTTATTTCATGGACAAAAATAGGTAAAAGGCTAACTAAATTATCAATAGATGTGGCTAAATCTTATTTTTTATCATCTCCTAAATCAATGCTAAGAATTAGGCCAAGGCACCTTGATGACTGGGCTAATTTATCAAGTAAGTTATATAAAGGAACATGGAAATCAGCAAAACTTTCTTCGAAATTTTTTGAAGCAACTCCATTACTTATGGAATATATCAGTTTCGAAGAATGGGCTAAATATGCAGAATTTCTAAATAATTTATCAAAAAGATCTTATGATTTAGCTATTGACTCATTAGAACTATCAATTTCTTTATTTGAAAAATTAGACAATGATTCAGGAGAAGTGATAAATCTTTTATTAGATTCATCTGAAAAATCTTGGAAAGATATTAAGATGATTTTTGAAACAATAAACGCTTATATGATTGAGGTGGAAGCTTTTAATAGAAATCAAATTCTAAATCTATCTCGTAAATTATTAGTGACAGGAAATATTAATCCTATTGATACTATGAAAAAAACTAGTTCTATTGTATCTAAAATAAATAACGAAGACAAAGATCTTTTTTTTAATATGGCAAAATCATTATCAACAATCGATCCGAAATCTAGTAATGATTTTTTTGATGTCGTACCCATTTTATTAGAAAAAATTAATTTTCAACAAATTAGTTCATGGCATTCTCATGGAATTAAGAATTCTGAAAATCAAAATATAGAACTTATTAATGATTTTTTTACTTTAAAGTCTAAAGAGTCTAGAGAAATAATTGATTCTTTATCCTCAAGTATTGAACTTTCTAAAGTTAAGGACATAATAAGAAATTATTCATTAGCACTAACAGGTAGGCAAATTGAAGTAAAAGAGTCTTCTCAATTAGCAGAAAAAAATATAGGATGGTTTGGGGATGAATTAGCTACAACTGAAGGCTCTACTATTTTTATGCCATCCATAGTAAATCGATATCTGTCAAAAGAGGAAAATTTTGGATTTTTAAAGGTTATTTCTACTCATCAAATTGGGCATATTGAGTTTGGTTCTTTTGATTTTGACTTCAAGAAATCATCTAACTTTTTTGAAAATTTAAGAATAAATGAAACAATTAATAAAAAAATGTTAAGTAATGATTATTTGACCGATCTCAGTAAGTTTTTTGATATTTTCAATGATAAAAAGCTTAGTCTTGATATTTTTACCATATTTGAAAGTACCAGAGTAGATTCTCATATTTTTTCAGAATATCTAGGGATCATAAATATTTATACAGATATACGTGATTCAGCATTAGCAAATAGACCTGAAATAAAAGATTTGCCTGTTAGAGAATCGCTAGTTGAATTCCTTATCAGAATTAGTCTGGGTCAAAATTCCAACTTATATGTTCCGACCGAATATTCAAATGAGGCAAAAAAATTAAGACATTTAATTAAAACTATTGCTTCAAATAAAGCAACTGTAGAAGATTCTGCCGAAGCCACTATAAGAGCATAT
>CENY01140634.1_pt1 | contig 18841 bp, 20 predicted proteins | sample 356181 | NCBI WGS metagenome assembly CENY01 (sample SAMEA2619840, study PRJEB7988) | marine metagenome | isolation source: saline water (ENVO:00002010), including
GCTTACAAATCCGGTGTTCGACTTCCGTGCGGAGCGATGGGTTCAAAGCTCACGATTTGTTGGTGTGAGTTGAATCCGCGCAGCTTCTCGCTTTTTTAAAGAGGCGTGCTTACCGGATATTTTCTATAGACTCAAGATAGTTAGCGTAGTCTTGATAGATCGCTTCCGACCTGAAGCGAAGACTGTAGGTCTGAAGGGCACACTTACTCATAGCCCTTAAGGTTTCTGGGTCCTTTAACAGGCGCAGCAAATGTTCTCCGAGCATCTTTGCGTTTCCCGGTTCGAAGAATTCTGCAAATCCTTCCTCTTCACCTATTTGTTGTAGATCTCCACCTGCTGAGTGTATGAGGGGGAGACCGGCTTCTAGGTACGAAAAGGCCTTGTTGGGGAAAGCGATTCCAGAAGCCCACGGCACCACACCGATATCGGCTGTGGATAGTACTGCGGCGATTCTCGGCGCAGTAAGCCAGCCAGTGAAGTGCACACCTGGAAGGTGTGCGTATTTCCTTCTGATAGAATCATACCGATCGCCCTCACCACCGATGATCACATTGAAAGGAGGACGTCGTGATGTCTCTCCACAGATCTGTTCAACCGCTGAGAGCAGGACTTCGGGATGATTGAACCGACCAAAGGTGCCGACATAGATGACTGTCGGATATTCTCCGGGGCCTAACTTGGATTTTAATTCTTCTAAAAAGAGATTGTCGGACTTAGGCAGAGGCTCTGTTCCGAGATAGAATACACGATCGTTAGGGCCTTGAAGCCTGTCCGCATAACCTAGGCCCCAGTCAAGCATTGACTGCATCATGCCCACGAGTCCTGAGGCCCGCTGAAGCGTTCTGCGGAGCTTTCGAAAATCACCCAATAGGGCGATTTTTCCGAGCATCCGGACCGGACCGCGTGGAAGTGCTTCCACCACTGAGTCGGGCCATACGTCTCGGAGGTCAACGACGTATGGAATTCCTAGCTTGGCCGCGTAATCTCCAGCTTCAGCAGCAATGTGATAGTCGGGTGTTGCTGCTACTATCAAGTCTGGGGTCAAATGATCTTTCTTCAGTTCTTTCCGAAAGCGTCCCGCTACGTATCGGTGGTCAATGTATCGCTGCAGGGAGACATTGTTTTTGTATCCGAGAGCGGGTAGTAAGCGCAACTCAACCCCATCATCCATGCGGTGAGTGGATCCGCCAGGAGCAACAAACTTCCGAGACCCATGATCGAAAGAACTAGCCCACCACACGACGTGATGTCCCCTCGATGCTAGTTCGCTAGCTAGGAGAGCAGTTCTTATTCGTTTAACCGATTTCGAAAGAGGTACCGGCTCGCCCGTCTGAATTAACCAAACTCTCATCTGGTAACGCGCTCTGATAAGGTGTTTTTGCGATTGGCTTTCTTAAGTTTAACGGGGCGATTCAGGCTCCAGGTAGCAGCGAAAGTCCGTTGAAAAATAGGTTTCGGTGTCGTATGCCCCTCCCTAGGCTGCACCGAAACTAATAATGTTACAGGTCCTATGTAGGTATCGGGGCCCTCAACCTCGTGTTGAGGAGAGACTGAAAACTAAGTTGGAAGATTCGGCTTTACTCTGTCCCCGAGACTCGACGTTCAATCGGATTCACAACATGGCTTCCGTCTTGTCAAATCCGGATTGCCAGGTCAGAAAACCACTCAGCTAATGGCAACCGACTACGTTTCAGTAACCGAGGTCTCAGGTGACGGTGTAACCAAAGAGCAGGTCCAGCGCTTAGCAAGGAGGTACTACTGGGCATTGGACTTTTGCTCTGGGAAGGACGTGCTTGAGATCGGATGTGGGGCCGGACAAGGTGCAGGGATTCTTGCTTCTGTGGCCAAATCGTTCGTTGGAGGAGACGTCTCGGTTCCACTGCTTGATTTAGCTCGATCACACTACGGTGACCGGATTGACTTTAGGCACCTAGATGCCCTGGATTTGGCAGTACCGGATGCTTCTTTCGACATAATTGCGATCTTCGAGGCCGTATACTACGTGCCAGATCTGGATCGTTTTTTTGCTGAGTGTAGGCGGGTATTAAGACCTGGCGGCACGTTGCTGATTGTAACGGCTAATAAGGACCTCTACGATTTCAATCCAAGCGAGCACAGTTATCGCTATCTTGGGGTCCAAGAACTTTCGTCAGAACTCGGCGAGTGCGGATTTGAGGTCCATTTATACGGGGATACACCGGTGAATACTGTATCGCTTCGTCAGCGCATACTTAGGCCAGTAAAGGCAACTGCCTCACGACTAGGCCTTATACCTAATTCGATGCAGGCGAAGAAGCTGCTGAAGAGGTTCGTTTTCGGTGGGTTGGTTCCTATGCCCGCTGAAATCACGTATCAAACAGCCCTAAACCAAGCTCCGACTCCACTTGATCCAACCAAGCCCGATACGACTCACAAAGTGATCTATTGTGCGGCGTGTTTAGTTTGATTCCCGGTGTTTCGTATCACAATCACCCGCGAAGGAAATAATAGATGACCGTGGCAGAGCGATCGATACCTTTTTTCCCATACTCCCAGCTTTTCTTAGCACGAGAAGAGGAGATCATCTCGGTTATGACGGATGTATGCCGCCGCGGCGCGTACATTCTTCAGCAAGAGTGCCGCGACTTTGAAGCGAACCTCTCCGATTTCATGGGTGCAAAACACGCATTCGGAGTAGCGAACGGCACGGATGCGATCATCATTGGTCTGAGAGCGGCGGGAATCGAAGCTGGTGACGAAGTGATTCTTCCCTCACACACTTACATTGCTACCGCTGCTGCAGTGCACATGGTGGGGGCGATTCCGGTATTAGCCGAGTGTGGGGCTGACCATATGCTGGATCCTGAGGATGTTCTGAGAAAGATCACCTCAAAGACCAAGGCCATCATGCCCGTTCAGATCAATGGTCGTACTTGTGATATGGTGGCTCTGCAGGAAATCGCAGATGAGCACGGCTTACTTGTGTGTGAAGACGCAGCCCAAGCCCTAGGTTCGAAGTTTGATGGGCAGAGCGCTGGAACGTTTGGTGTCTTCGGTACGATCAGTTTTTACCCAGCGAAATTACTCGGTTGCTTTGGTGACGGAGGGGCGATCGTTACCAACGACGACAACGTCGCCGAAAAGATTGGACTCTTGCGGGACCATGGGCGCAACGAAGAGGGTGTTGTAGTGGCTTGGGGATTGAACTCACGATTGGATAATCTCCATGCCGCTGTGCTCGACCTTAAACTCAAGTCTTTCCGAGAAGACATCGAACGAAGGCGAAAGATAGCTACTCTGTATCAAGAAGGTCTTGGAGATGTTGACGCTCTGATTTTGCCGCCTGCCCCTGATTCGGATCCGAGACACTTCGATGTTTACCAGAACTACGAATTGGAGGCGGATCGGCGTTCCGAACTCAGAGAACACCTGACTCAAAGTGGTGTTGGTACCATAATCCAGTGGGCCGGTACTCCAGTCCACCAGTTCAAGGAGCTAGGTTTCACAGATCATCTTCCGAAGACGGATGAATTCTTTCGAAGGTGTCTGATGCTTCCGATGAATATGGCTCTCTCCGACGAGGACGTGTCGTACGTGATCGCGAGCGTGCGACGTTTTTATGGGAAATGAACGAGGCATTGGTAGTATGCTCGGTGACCTGAAGGATCCTGGCGCCTATCAAGCGCCGCTCGAAATCTCCGGAAGAGACCCGGGGTTACTTGTCGATCTTCTGAGGACCATGATGTTGAGTCGCATGGTGGAGGAGCATTTAGCTGATCAGCGACGAGAGGGCACTATAGGAGGCCCAGTGCATCTCGGGATTGGTCAAGAGGCTATAGCTGCAGGGGTGTCTCAATTTCTTAGGTCCTCGGATCGAGTCTTTGGCGCTCACCGATCCCACTATCATGCTCTAGCTTTGGGAACGGACTTTAAGGCCCTTTTCGCGGAAATCTTAGGTAAGGAAACAGGACTATCTAAGGGCATGGGTGGATCGATGCACCTATGGGATGAGCCAAGAGGATTCTACGGATCCGTTCCTATTGTTGGTGGAACTGTGCCCCTAGCTGTAGGAGCAGCTTTGGCGGCGAAACTTCAGGCTTCAGATGCTATTTCCGTAAGCTATCTAGGAGACGGAGCATGTGAGGAAGGAGTCGTTCATGAATCCTTGAATCTTGCTCGAGTCTTAGATGCGCCCACTGTGTTCGTGGTGGAGAACAACCTTTTTTCTAGTCACATGCACATAAGCCTGCGTCAGCCGAGCGATTCTACGGCCCGTTTCGCAGTTGCGCATGAGATTCCGTTCGAAGTGGTTGACGGAAATGACGTACTGGCGGTGGCCGACGCTGCAGGACGCCTGATTGAACAAGCGCGATCAGGAGGAGGCCCAGGTTTCCTAGAGGCGGTCACATACCGATGGTTGGGGCACGTAGATTGGCGTGCTGATATCGACGTTGGCGTAGCTAGATCTGAATCCGACCTAAAGCAATGGCGTCTACGCGACCCGATAGCTCGTCTTCGCGCAGCTCTTGAAGCGGTCGGCCAGTGGTCTCCGGAAGAAGATAAGGAGTTAGAGCGAGAACTGAGTGAAAGCATAGAGGAGGCTTGGAGCCAAGCTATGGATGACCCATGGCCGAGCGATGAGGCTCTTCTTAAATACGTCTACTCTAGTGAAGGCGGAGCTTGATGCCTCACATGAAAGAGTATGACTACGGTAGCGCCATCCGAGCCGGGTTCGATTATCTGCTATCTGAGTATCCTGAGGTCTTTGTAATGGGGCAGGGACTTTGGAGTCCTTGGTATGTTGGCAATTCGATGACTGACCTCGACAAGATTTATGGAACTGATCGCGTAATCGACACTCCAGTGTCAGAACTGGCGTGCACAGGTGCTGGGGTTGGTGCTTCTCTTGCGGGTATGCGGCCGGTAGTTGTGCATCCGCGGATCGACTTCATGCTCTACGCCCTCGACGCAATCGTGAACCAAGCGGCGAAGTGGTCGCATATGTTTGGTGGTCAGGCTCACCCCAGAGTCACGGTGAGAGGGATCATTAACCGTGGGGGCGAGCAGGGGGCCCAACATTCTCAAGCTCTTCACTCTTGGTTCGCGCACATTCCTGGATTGCGAGTAGTGATGCCTGCGACGGTTGCGGATGCGCGGGACCTGCTGATCGCATCTGTGTTATGCGATGATCCCGTAGTCTTTATTGATGATCGTTGGCTCTATGACCTTAAGGGAGAACTCCCTGCTCCGAAGGAACTGGACTTGAGGGCTCAAGGGCCAGTTGTCGTCCGAGAGGGTGTTGATATTACGCTGGTAGCGTCCGGCTATTCGACTCAGCTGGCTCTCGAGGCTTCTGAGGTCTTGCTTGAAGAAGGTATTTCGTGTGAGGTGCTGGACTTAAGAGTTATCGCTCCGTTGGATCCGGCGAAGGTCATACGATCGGTTAGCAAAACCGGCCGTCTCGTGGCCATAGATGGCGGGTGGAGGACTTGTGGCCTCTCAAGCGAGATCTTAGCGCAAGTGGTCGAGCATGTCCCTCCCAACTCAATGAAGGCAAATTGCGTTAGAGTAACGCTGCCCGATGCACCGGCTCCCACCTCGCGAGTTTTGGAAGGCTTGTATTACTCGTCCATAGAAGATGTAGTTGCTGCCGCTCGTTCGTGCGCTAGAAACGGGTAGGAAATCGTGAAGAGACTCTTTGACGTTGTGGCGTCCGTGGCCGTCCTTCTTTTGGCCAGTCCGATCCTCGGTCCCGCGATGGTCTTGGTGTGGCTGCAAGACCGGCACTCACCTTTCTACGTGGCGAATCGCGTGGGACTGGATGGGAGGGAGTTCAGGATGGTCAAGCTACGATCGATGGTGGTGAATGCGGATAAATCGGGAGTGGATTCGACTAAGGCGTCGGACGGACGGATCACGCCGGTGGGACATTTCATTCGTCGCTTCAAGTTGGACGAATTAACACAGCTCTTGAATGTTTTTCTCGGAGACATGAGCATGGTTGGCCCTCGGCCGAATGTTAAACGAGAGACTGAGCTTTACACTCCGGAAGAAGCTAGGTTGCTGACCGTAGCCCCGGGAGTGACGGACTACGCCTCGATCGTTTTTGCGGATGAGGGTGAGATTCTCGACGGTCAGTCGGATCCTGATATCGCCTACAATCAGTTGATTCGTCCTGGTAAGAGTCTGTTAGGGCTCTTCTATGTCGATAAGCGCTCTTTGGGTGTTGATGTTCTGCTCTGCTTGCTGACAGCGCTTGCTATAGTATCCCGTCCAAGAGCGTTGAAGGGGGTTCAGCGGCTTTTAGCGTCCCAAGGTGCAGGTAAGGGTCTAATCGAGTTGGCTGGACGAAGCGACCCACTGGTTCCTTCTGTGCCGCCCGGAGGTAATAAAATAGTCACCTCTAGGGATGGAAATCCCTTCGTGTAGGGGGGAGTAGCCTTTTCTAAGGGGAAGACGCCCCTTTTTGTGGCAAGATCCCTAATCTCGTTTCTCGCCGTCTGGAGAGATTTTGAACGTTCCACTGATGGATCTGACCGCGCAGTATGCGGCACTTAAATCGGAAATTGACGAGGCGCTTTTGCTTGCTGTGGCCGGACAGCGATTTATTCTCGGGCCAGAGGTGGAGACATTCGAGCGTGAGATTTCAGAATACCTTGGCGTAAAACATGCGGTGGGCTGTGCCTCCGGAACTGATGCCCTTTTACTACCTCTGAAGGCCCTCCCGGCTACCCAGGGTTATGACGTAATTGTGCCTAGCTTCACGTTTTTCGCGACGGCAGGAGCAGTGTGGAATGCAGGGTTTCGCCCGGTGTTTTGTGATGTTGACCCCGACACTTTCAACGTAACAGCCGAGAGTCTTGAGGAGGTGTGGACGGAACACACCGTTGCCGTGGTGGCTGTTCACCTATTTGGTCAAATGGCACCAATGCGAGAGATCCGATCGTTGGCTCGGTCGCGGGGTGCTTTTGTGATCGAAGACACGGCGCAGGCAATAGGAGCCACGTCCACAGAGGGCATGGCGGGCACTGTTGGAGACGCGGGATCCTTTTCTTTCTTTCCGACTAAGAATCTCGGTGGGTACGGTGATGGCGGTTTAGTGACTACGGATGACGATGATCTTGCGGATGCTATCCGAAAGCTCAGGGTTCACGGTGGTAAACGGATGTACCACCATGAGTCGGTTGGTTTCAATTCTAGACTTGATGCTATCCAGGCGTCGATTCTAAGGGTCAAGCTTCCGTATCTGAATGGGTGGGCGGATGCCCGTCGGGTAAATGCCAAGAGGTACTATGAAGGTCTTGCTGAATCCGACTCTGTGCGCACACCGGTAGTGACGGAAGGCAACTCTCACGTATACAACCAGTTTACCGTTCGGGTAGGTGGGGGAAGGCGGGATGAACTAAGGCAGTTCTTAGCCGATAAGAGCATTGGAAGCGGGATATACTATCCAGTTCCTCTGCACATGCAGGATTGCTTTCGTGATTTGGGTGGGAGTGAGGGAGACCTCCCGGTAACCGAGGCGCTCTGTAAAGAAGTGCTCTCTCTTCCAATCTTCCCTGAATTAGGAGAAAGCCGTCAGGCCTTGGTGATTGACGCGATCCGAAGCTTTTAGCCCTAGTAGAAGCTAAGGGGCCGAGGTTTTGAGGTGGGACCCGTTGGGATCTTGGGCCACAAGTCTTCTCAATTCTGCCATGGCAAAATACGTCATGGGGGTGACGCCTCAGGAGTGTGTTTGACATCTTCCTGCAACCGATTGACAGCTAGTGATCACGTCCTCCATTCACTCATCGGGGATTAAATGAACGTTGGAGTTATAGGTTCCGGTTACGTGGGTCTTGTTGCTGGGGCCTGCCTTGCTGAGTCTGGAAACGATGTTGTTTGTGCAGATATCGACGCAAACAAAGTCGCTCGGTTGAATGCAGGCAAAGTGCCGATCTACGAGCCAGGCCTAGAGCCACTGATTGAGCGAAATCTAGCCACTGGTCGACTGAAGTTCACAACCGATGTACCTGAGGCTGTGCGATCAGCTCACGTAATCTTCATCGCAGTGGGGACTCCGCCTGGAGAAGATGGGTCTGCAGACCTGCAGCATGTCCTGGATGTCGCGCGAGAAATAGGCCGATCAGTGCAGGATGAGAAGATTGTCATCACCAAGAGTACTGTGCCGGTGGGCACGGCTCGGTTAGTACGAGAGGCGATTGAAGCTGAGACGGATGTCCCTGTGCATGTATGCTCAAATCCCGAGTTCCTCAAAGAGGGAGCTGCAGTCGCCGATTTCATGAGGCCTGATCGCGTTGTACTAGGAGTAGATTCGGAATATGCGTCAGCGATTCTGGAGGAGCTTTATTCGCCATTCCTCAGGAAGGGACAGGGTGTAGGACGATTGATGGTTATGGACGTTCCAGCTGCAGAGATCACGAAATATGCGGCGAACGCGATGCTAGCGACGAGGATTAGCTTCATGAACTCAATTGCTCACCTCTGTGAGGCAGCGGGTGCTGATGTGGATGCTGTAAGACGCGGTGTGGGGTCGGACACTCGGATAGGGCCCAGCTTTCTGTTCCCCGGAGCTGGTTACGGAGGTTCATGTTTCCCTAAAGATGTAAATGCGCTCGTCCGGACGATGCGTGATTTTGATGTGGACGCGTCGATTCTCCAATCTGTTCAGGATGTGAATGAAACGCAGAAGGAGGTCTTGCTTAAGCGTCTCTTGGATCGTCTTGGTGAGGATTTGACGGGCGTCACAATCGCAGTTTGGGGGCTCGCATTCAAACCGAACACTGACGACATGAGAGAAGCTCCAAGTTTAGTAACGGTTGAGGGGTTGCTGGAGCGGAGTGCGCGTGTCGTGGCGCATGATCCCGTTGCGATGGAGGAAGCGAGGCACTACTTCGGCGATCGAATCGAATACGCTTCCTCGAACTACGAGGCACTGGAAGGGGCATCTGCACTGATCATTCACACAGAATGGCAGCCGTATAGAAGTCCGGATTTTAGTCGGATGATGCAGCTAATGGAGCGCCCGCTCATTTTGGATGGACGTAACGTCTATTCACCGATGAGTATGGGGAGACACGGATTTGAATACGTATCGATTGGAAGGCGTGCTGTGTCTCCAAATAAGGCCGAGCAAGTGATCGGTCCGGGTCAGTAGTTGCGGGTCGTTGTTACAGGCGCTGCCGGTTTTCTTGGCTCGCATCTAGCGGAGCACTTCTTGGCTGATGGCCATTCAGTTATCGGTGTCGATAACTTCATAACTGGCTCACGGAAGAATGTCGCTCATCTTGAGGCCCTCGGTGGTTTCAAGCTAGTTGAGCATGACGTAACCGTTCCGCTGTATCTCGATGAAGACATAGACGGAATCCTTCACTTCGCATCTCCAGCCAGCCCGGTAGACTACCTCGACCTGCCGATTCAAACATTAAAAGTCGGATCGCTTGGCACACATAACATGCTGGGTTTGGCGAAGGAGAAAAGCGCACGCTTTTTGCTTGCCTCAACATCGGAGGTGTATGGCGATCCCGAAGTTCATCCGCAGCCAGAAACGTACTGGGGTAACGTGAACCCTGTCGGTCCAAGAGGGGTGTACGATGAGGCTAAAAGATTCGCCGAAGCTATGACGATGGCGTACCACAAGTGCCACGGTGTTGACGCTCGGATTGTTAGAATTTTCAACACCTACGGACCGCGTATGAGACCAGGTGATGGTAGAGTCGTTTCGAATTTCATAGTTCAGGCGCTGCAGGGAGATCCCCTCACTATCTACGGAGATGGTCAACAGACGCGGTCATTCTGTCATGTTGACGATACTGTTGAGGGAATTGTACGACTGTTTCATTCAGACTTTGTGGGACCAGTCAACATTGGGAATCCGAACGAGTTCACGATTCGAAAGCTTGCTGAGATAGTGCTCGAGGAGACTGATAGCGCGTCGACCCTCGACATGCTACCTATGCCGATTGACGATCCTCAAGTTCGGCAACCTGATATCGCCATTGCACGAGAGTTTCTTCAGTGGGAGGCCACCGTGAGCCTACGAGAGGGGATTCGAAAGACTTTGCCTTACTTCAAGATAGAAGTTGAGAGTGGGGATGGACGCGCGCGAACTGTTCTGGATCAGTTTTAGAATATTAATCTGGTTTTCTTGTACCCCGACCGCGATTTGCAGAAGACAAGTGAGTGCGCACTCCGCACGGTTCCAGATACCTTCTAGTTCTGTTCTCAATGGAAGACTATATCGACTTAGGAGTAATAGGTTTTACCGTTTAAAGTGAGTTTTCTCCCGATGCACCAACTTATGCTCAGCTAGGTAAGGCCCGATCCTTGTTTATCCGTTCAACCATGCCCCTGAAGACAAACAGCATTTCAGGTTTTCTGATTGCGGGATTCGTGATCTGTGTTGGAGTGGGATGTGTCCCCCAAGACATTGAAATGGGTGCTGTGCAGAGAGGTGACGAGGCTTTTGCGCAAGCGAACTACGAAGAAGCGCTCGCCGAGTATCGCCTCGCGATCCGTCAAGGTGCTGACGACCCATATGTAACGGCGCGTGTGGCCCATACCTACGTCAGGATGGGGCGGGTAGACGATGCGGGTGCTTATTATACCGATGCGGCGGCTCGCGATCCGGACTTGATTGAACAAGCGGTCTCCGACCTTATGCGCTTGGCCATGATCGCTAGGGATGAGGACGATTACTTTGCGATGGCGACAGCAGTTGAAAGTGCTCTGCAACTCCGCCCCGGAGTTGGGGTGGGGGGGATGTCCCTCTCACTGGCTCGCCACTATTACCGCAGCGGTGAGTACGGTAGGGCTCTTCCTTTTTATCAGATGGCGCTGACCGATGCCGCAGGCGATTCTCAGCCAGACGTAGTTTTTGAGGTGGCCGTCGCGCACGATGAAATCGGTGATTGTGAAAACGCGCTCCTCTTCTTCGAGCGTTTTGTGACTATGGTGCGCCCGTGGGAGCGCAGTGAGGCAGAGTGGCACATTGGTACGTGTGCTTACAAACTCGCGAAGGACTTAATTGATCAGGCTGTAGAAGAAGATCCTCAGCAGATGCAAGCCGACCTTGAGCGCGCACTCGAACTAGTGAAACGTGTAGCCGAGGTGGGTCAGCCACGAACGATTCAGGCACAGGCCCTTTTCGAGAAAGGAGAAATTCTAGATGGATTGGGAAGGTGTCAGGAAGCAATGGACGCATACTCACAGGTCCGCTTTGTAGATCAGGCGGGGACTCTTCTAGCGTTGGCGCAGGACAGATTCGACGAGATCCGCTTCGGACAGGGGAGCGAACAGGTGCGCGCGAGTCGTTGTCGTTAGATTGTAAATATGAATACGGAACAATTTAAACCGTTGCGGTGGCTCGCGAACGCGGTCAATACCGTTGTTGGACTTCTTTTCTTCACGGCCTGTGGAGGAGGAGCGGCGAACCAGTACGCGGAATTCAATGCTGAAGAATTGTTTGGCATGGCATCGGAGCGTTACGAATCTGAAGACTACAGTGAAGCGATCCAGATGCTCGATCACATCCTCATTTCTTACGGGGACTGGAGCAAGATCCCAGAAGCCAGAATGATGCTTGGTGACGTTTATTTTGAGCGCGGGGACTATCTAACTGCACGTTCTGAGTATACTCGCTTTCTTGACCGGTATGCTGGCCATGCGAGATCGCCCGAAGCTGGTTTGGGGATATGCAAGTCTTTGGCGGCGATAGCCCCGAATCCGAATCGTGATCAAGGATACACGCAGGAGGCGATAACGAGTTGTCGCAATGTTGTGATCGATTTCTCAGGGAACTCAGCTTCTGCGGAAGCGGCAAGGATCTCCAATGAGCTGAGGCACAAACTGGCGGAAAAAGAATTTCTCACGGGCGAATTCTATTTTCGCCGTAACCTTTGGGATGCGTCGATCAAGTATTACGAGTTTGTGACGAACCTCTATCCGGAGTCTGACTTCGCTCCTTCGGCTCTCCTCGGCGTCTATCGTGCGAATCTTGAGATTGGTTACGACGACCTTGCAGAGGCAGCTCGGGACCTTTTATTGCAGCGTTATCCAGACTCTGAAGCAGCGGCCCAAATCGAATCCGAGAGAGGCAGCGAAACGGATGGTGAACGGGGCTGAGACCACCTCTGAGCGAATTTTGAACGACGCCAACATGTCACGGCGTCGTGTCGGCATTTTCGGAGGCTCATTCGACCCGCCGCACATGGGCCATGTCTCGGTAGCAAGAGAAGTTTTGGAGGCACTGGCGCTCGATGAGCTGGTGTGGGTGCCAGCTTTCTGCTCACCACATAAGCTGGAGGCGAAGCAGACCGCTCCTATAGTTCGCCTTGATATGGTCAGAGAAGCCACTCTGGCTGAGCCACGTTTTCTCGTCGATGATTGTGAGATTGTGAGAAAGGGCTTGTCGTATACGGTCGATACCCTGCGTGAGATCAAGGAGGGTGCGGGAGGAGAATCGAGTGAGATTTTACTTATCATGGGAGCAGATCAATACGCTTTTTTTGATCGTTGGCGTGAGCCTCAGTCAATCCGGGAGCTAGCGAAAATTGTAGTATTGGACAGGGAAGGAAGAACTGGAGTCGAGGAAGTGGGCGTGCTCCGAGTGCCTGTGAAGAGAGTTGATATATCCTCAACGGAAGTGCGTGCTAGGATAGCATGTGGTGATTCGGTCAGGGGTTGGGTCCCGGATGGAGTGGCTCTAATCATTGAGCGTGAAGGCTTATACCGACCATGAGGCTGGATGAACTAGAACTTGAAAGCTGGGGTGAGAGGATCGGCAGTAAGATTAAAACCCCCGCAGTTATTGCTCTGCAGGGTCGGTTGGGGGCAGGAAAGTCAGTCTTGGCGCGTGCTATAGGTAGGGGTGCGGGTGTAACTGCCGATATGCCCTCACCGTCTTTCAATCTACTCTTGCGTTACAGTACGTCGTCACGTGGAGATGTTGTTCATGTCGATTTGTATCGTCTCCAATCTCCGGATGAATTGTGGGAACTTGGGTGGTCAGCGATCGGTCAGGGGAATGAGATTCTAATGGTCGAGTGGGCTGATCGTGCTGGTCCGTTTATGCCTCAAGACTACTGGATCATTGGGCTAAGCGCCCCACATGATGACCGCTCGCTCAGAGACATAGAAATCAGGCGAATAGGAAGTCCACCGGAACTCCCGTCGTTCTGTACGTCGAGTCTGAGCAAATGATTCTTGCTTTTGATACTTCGGGGTCGGTGGGATCTGTCGCGATAGCGAGAGGGGGGCGCGTGCTAGCGCGTGCGGACATGTCTGAACAGGCCGGGCATGCGTCCGATTTGCTCCCGACCATCACCGCAGTTCTAGATGAAGCAGATGTAAGCCGAGAACAGTTGACCGATCTAGTAGTTGGAGAAGGTCCTGGCTCGTTTACTGGTGTCAGGGTTGCGGCAGCTACTGCAAAAGGACTCAGTAGAGGATTGAGCGTTCCACTCTGGGCCGTTTCGAGTCTAGCGGCGGCGGCGATGACGGCAGAGGCGGGTGCGGTACGCTACGCTCTTTCCGATGCACGAGCTGAGCGCGTTTACGGTGCGTGTTACAGTGTGGATGGTAATAGTGTCCAAACCCTGATCTCCCCCCATGGCGGTCAATTAGGCGACGTTCTCGGTGGAGATGTCCCACATGGAGCGGTTTTCGTCGGTGACGCCTCTCGGAGGCATCGAGAGATAATCCAGGATAGGGGTTTTTCTGTCGTTGACCCAGATCCGGAAGCTTCTATGGCAGACGGCTTGCTACGTTATTGGATAGCGCAACCGACTGGCTTCAGGCCGGTGACGGATACAGGTAGCTGGGAGCCCAAATACATCCGTCCGTCGAGCGCGGAACGACTGTGGGGATGAGCAGAACGACCAATCTTGCCGGAGGGTTAGAGATCCGCACTCTGATAGCAGAAGATGTCGCCGCTGTCGTAGAGATAGAGAATGAGGCGTTTACTAAACCTTGGGAAGCCGAAACGTTCGATAGCATGATCGATCGGGAGGGCGTCGAGTTGATGGTGATGGTCGACAAAGTCGATAGCGTGATCGGTTATGCAGTTCTGTGGTGCATATTGGATCAGGGTGAGTTAGCAAATTTTGCACTGGTTCCTGCTCACCGAGGTAGTGGTTTAGGCGCTCATCTCCTCCGTCACGTACTGGGCGTATCTCGGGACCGTGATTTGAAAAAGCTCTTCTTAGAGGTGAGGTCTTCAAACACAAAGGCGATTGACTTGTATGCCCGGTTTGGGTTCAAAGACGCCGGAGTACGTCTAGGATATTATGAAAGTCCGCGTGAAGATGCGCGCGTGATGGTACTCGATATCAAATAGAATGGGCGATCAAACAAGAAATTTTAGAAATGGTAGATAGCAATCGAAGAGTACTTGTCACAGGAGGTGCCGGCTTCATTGCCAGTCACGTTTCTGAGGCCTATCTCGCGTGTGGAGATGAGGTATGGATTGTGGATGATCTCTCGTCAGGGAAACGTGTCAACATTCCAGATGGTGCAACGTTCATTGAAATGGATGTTCGTGATCCGAAGATCCGTGGTCTCTTCGAAGAAGTCCGCTTCGACCTCGTGAATCATCACGCAGCGCAAATCGACGTCCGATCTTCAGTTTCGGATCCTATCAATGACGCCAGCATAAATCTTCTCGGGCTCCTCAATATTGCTGAGGCCGCGGTAGAGGTCGGCACGCAGAAGCTATTGTTTGTCAGTTCTGGCGGTGTTGTTTACGGTGAACCAGAACAGATCCCAACGCCGGAGATTGCGGAAAAGAGGCCGCTGTCGCCGTATGGAGTCACAAAGCTTTGCGGGGAACTCTATTTGGATTACTACCTCCACCTTCATGGAATGGAGTACGTAGCTTTACGGTACTCAAATGTATTTGGCCCGCGGCAAGACCCTCATGGCGAAGCTGGTGTTGTGGCCATCTTCTGCACAAGGATTCTGGATGGGCAAGAGCTGAAAATTTTCGGTGACGGAGAGCAAACTCGGGACTACGTATACGTGAAGGATGTAGTCGCGGCGAACATGCTGGCTTCAAACGCCGATATGGGAGAGGGAACAGGGCTGGACTCTAGGGCGTTTAATGTTGGCAGCGGTGTTGGTACAAGCGTGTTGCAGCTTGCCGATGCAATCGAGCGGGTAGCCGGAGCCACCTGTTTGCGGAGTCACTTTCCAGAACGGGAAGGAGAACTGAAACACAGCACTCTCGATTCAGGGCTGATCCAGTCCCGGGGGTGGAGTCCTGCGTATACTCTGGAAGAGGGTTTGCGTGAGACTTACGACCACATCGTGAAACAGAGAGCCAGGGCCACAGAATGACTTTTACAACACTGCTTCTACAGGCTGCACCTCCTACGACGGCTTGGTCGATGCTGACGGGCGCGACCATACCTACGAAGATTGTCCTCGCTGTGCTTGGTGCAGGGTCTTTGTTCAGTTGGTGGTTGATCTTTGCCAAGTCTCGGCAGTTTCGTGACTTGCGTGAGCAGGGTGACGCCTTCCTTTATTGCATGGAAAGGGCAGAGCGCCTCCAGGATGCTTATAAGGCCATACTATCGCTTCCTGACTCTCCATACGGTCGTGTATTCCGACAGGGTGTGAATTTTTTTAGCGAACTCAGTCCTGGTGTTCTACGAGAAGGCGAGCGGCCCACACAGGGCCTCTCACTGACCCAGCTCGAAGCACTCCGGTTGGTCTTAGAGAAAGAGGAAGCGGAGGAGCGTGATGAACTGGCGCAGGGTCTGGGCTGGCTCGCCGTAATCGGCTCCGTATCGCCGCTGATGGGCCTGATGGGCACCGTAATAGGGATTATGAATGCCTTTCTAGGGATAACGTCGTCAGGTTCCAGCAATATCATGGCAGTAGCTCCGGGTGTTGCTGAAGCGCTCCTTACGACGGTTGCCGGATTGGCTGTAGCGATCCCTGCGGTGATTGCATACAACCACTTCGTCGGTAAGGTCAACCTAGTAAGCGGTGAACTCGAAGGTTTCTCAAGCGAGTTCATCGGTACACTCGCTAGGGAAGGCCTTGTCTAGATGAGTTCTATGGGAAGACAGAGAAGGGGAGGGGTTAGAAAGAGCCGAGTTGATCTACCGTTAAACGCAGAGATCAACGTAACGAGTCTTGTCGATGTGGCGTTCACGCTCTTGATCATATTCATCATTACTGCACCGATTCTACAAGGTGGTATTGAGGTTGCAGTCCCGAGGGCGGACGTCCAGGCGCTTTCTGCGCAAGAACAGCCGATCTTCGTAACGGTTTTGCGGGATGGTTCGGTCCTTCTCGAAGAGACGGAGATACCGGAGGATCAGTTGGAGGCAGCTCTCAGTCAGATCGTTGCCGCGGGCAATTTGGAGAGGGTGTATCTAAGAGCTGACTCGCTCGCGCCTTATGCCCCGGTCCTGAGAGCGATGGCTGCAGCCGTTAATAGTGGCGTAGGCTGGTCCGCTATTGCTGAGCCGTGGACAGGCAACTGACCTGTGCGTCAAGGGGCTCGCCGTTATCCGGATCCATTTGATCGGCGTTCGGCCGCTCTTTCAGGAACGATGCATGTGTCGATAATTGTTGTGGCTTGGCTCAGCACTTTTTATGCGCCAGAAAGGATGGAATTTGTCACCTACGAGATCGAGTTGGTCTCGCCCCCTCCGGCGCTCGAGGCAGAAGAACCCGAGGAGGCTACTCGAGAGTTAGTGGTTGAGCGTCCGGATCCTGAGCCGGTACCACAGGAGCCCGAAGCGGAGGAGCTCTCTGCGGCAGAGGAAATTGAGTTGGAACCGGAGCCAATTCGAGAGGAGCCTGTGACAGAGGATGAGTCCGACGTTGCAGACCGGGAGGTCGAAACAGCTGTCGTGGACTTGCCAGAACCAGAAGAAGAGCTAGAAGAGTCGGGCGAGGGGCTAGAAGTGCGGATTGAAGGCCTTCGTAGAGACTACCCCGCCTACTACAACAATATTATCCGGCAAGTGCTCCGGTGTTTCCGTTGGCGGGACGGGGGGCGATGGGAAACTGAGGTCTTTTTTTACATAGAGCGCGATGGTACGGCCGAGGATATAGAGTTTTTGTCAAGATCTGGGAACACTGCATTCGACTTTGAGGCTATGGGTGCCGTTGATTGCGCAGGGAACGGTCGATTTGGCCCTCTGCCGGAGGACCTTCCCTACGATCGCTTTCCCATCAAGTTCAGTTTCCGCCCTCAGGGTCAGTCTCTAGATACTGGAATGTTGACTGAGGTGATGATCGAAAGATGAGAATACGTATAATCGAGACTTGGAGTTGGTTCGTGGTCTTGGCGGGAGTCCTAGCGACCAGTGTCTCAACACAACCGCTAGCCGCTCAGGACGAGCTTCCGGGTGTTAGCCTAGGGCTTGTGTACGCCAATACGTACTTGCCGGCTCTGGCGGTCCAACCGTTTGTCGGAGGCTTCGGTGGAGACATGATCGCTTCTCGGGTCGAAGCGATTGTTGGTCGAGATCTACGCAATTCTGATCAGTTCGAAGTCATCGACTCGCTCCCAGATGCGATGGTCGGTAGTCAGGTCGATTATCCCCTCTGGGACCGCCTGGGAGCAGTCTGGCTCGTAACGGGTGAGATTGAGGTTTCAGGAGACGGTTACATGCTCACAATAGAGTTGCACGATGTCGTATATCGAGAGGTGCGCGACAGAGGGCGGTTCAGACTGCCGTCGCAAGATGATGACGATTTTCGCATGTCAGTTCATCGCATTTCCGATGAGATTGTTCGGTGGGCTACCGGTGCCCCGGGGATGGCGGCTAGTCGTATTGCATTCACAATGGTAGGTAACGATGGAAACAAGGAGGTCTATGTTATCGATTCTGACGGTGAAGACCTCCGACAAGTAACCGACTACAATTCTTTGACCGAGTCCCCGACTTGGTCTCCCGATGGTTCGCGTATTGCGATCGCTTCATACAAGACGGGAGTTCCCCGGATCTACGAAGTCGATCGATTCGGGAATGAGCTGAGTGCTCTGCCGGCTGTCCGGGGTGCCGGTGACTATGTGACCCCAGCATACCATCCTGACGGAAGTACGATTGCCTTCTCTGTATTTGGCAGCAATTCCCAGAGCGGGATCTTTACTTATGACCTAGCCCAGAATTGTTGTCTGTCTTTCCTGTCCGGAGGGCCCTGGTACGACGTTTCGCCCACCTATTCTCCGGACGGAAGGTGGCTTGCCTTTAATACACTTCGTTTCGGCGACGCTGTACCTCAAGTGATGATGATGCCAGCCGAAGGAGGTTCGGCAGAGACCCTCTCTCCCTACGAGTACGGTGGCGGTGGTTTCTATGCAGCTCCAGACTGGTCGCCTAATGGGGATCTAGTAGCATTTCATGGTAGGATCGACCGTCGTGGGCGGTATCATATTCTGGTGATCAACCTTGACGATGGTGGGAGAGTTCTACGGCAGCTCACGTCCGAAGGAAACAATGAAGCTCCGAGCTGGGCGCCAGACGGACGTCATTTGGTGTTCGCCGGAGAGCGGAGTTGGGGATTCGGACTAATGGTTGTTGATGTAACTACCGGTCGCTTGCGGTCACTGTTGGGCGGCCGGCGCGTCGATCTTCCGGACTGGTCTCCGGTGCTTCCACCAACGTGATTTCGTATATCTGGACCAACTGTCGGGCCGCAAAATGATCGTCGGTCGTTGAATGATTTTCAGGCCTTGTTCTTTTAGCGTTGCGCTTCGAGAGGCCTCGTTCTATCTAGCAGGGGACTTTCCACGTTGAAAAACGACGTTAGCTTCGTTGCGTTCGTCGACGCAATCCGCGCGCGTCAACACTTTACACCAGTTCGTTCAACCCGGGAGTTGGGATGATCGTCCGACGTTTCT
>CENY01012419.1_pt1 | contig 18823 bp, 22 predicted proteins | sample 356181 | NCBI WGS metagenome assembly CENY01 (sample SAMEA2619840, study PRJEB7988) | marine metagenome | isolation source: saline water (ENVO:00002010), including
TTGGACGAACTTACCAGCTTCGGACCCGTGGTAGTTATGGAAAGCGGGGTCAATGCAGCGGGCAACCTGATCGAGTGTAATGACAACGGGGCTATTTTGAGTCCCACAATTCCAGAATCGGGGGCCCAGATGATTTCTGAGGTCCTCTCAGTTCCAACGATGCGAACAGAGGTGGCTGGCCACAAAACTGTGGGAAGCATGTTAGTAGCGAATAATAAGGGTGTTTTGGCCCATCCCGATGTAAAGACACACGAGGTTGAGTCAATCCAGAAGACTCTCGACGTTCCTGTGATGGTTGGAACTGTCACATTTGGCTCTCCCTATGTTGGTGCCGGTTGCTGTGCCAGTGACTCACACGCACTTGTGGGAACTGGCTCCACAGGTCCTGAATTGAACAGGATAGAGGATGCATTGGGACTAATCTAATCCAAAAAAACCGAGAAGTCAACGTTCTCCTTTTCGATATGTGATTCTACTGGCGGTAGTGGATATTTCAGCCCAGTTGCCGTGTTGAACATTACAGCCAACTGATTCGAATCGACCATTCCTGATTCCAGTGCATTCCGATATGCGGCCACAGTAGCAGCACCTTCAGGACATAGGAGCAAACCGTCACGTGTGCCGATTTCATTTTGAATTTCCAGAGTCTCTTCGTCAGTAACAGAAATCGCAAAACCTCCTGACTCTCTAATCGCGTTCAGAATCAGGAAGTCACCAAGTGCTGAGGGCACTCTTATTCCGGAAGATATTGTCTCGGCATCCTCCCAATAATCTGCAAATTCTTTACCCTCCTCCCATGCCTTAACAATGGGTGCACAACCTGTGGATTGCACGGCCACCATCTTGGGTAATTTGCAGTCAATCCACCCCAGTTGAATCAATTCTGCGAACGCCTTCCACATGCCGATGATCCCTGTCCCCCCTCCTGTTGGATAGAAAATTACGTCGGGAAGCATCCAGTTCAACTGCTCAGCCAACTCCAAGCCCATTGTCTTCTTTCCTTCTATTCTGTAGGGCTCTTTCAGAGTAGACACTGCAAACCATCCTAGTGACCTTTCACCATCGGAGATTATCTTCCCACAATCTCCAATCAGGCCATTTACCAAGTGGGTTTTAGCACCTTGAATAAGGGTCTCTCTTACGTTTATTTCTGGAGTATCATCCGGGCAAAGGACCGTTGTAGAAATTCCTGCTCTCGATGCATAGGCTGCCAATGCCGAACCAGCATTCCCATTGGTAGGGATGGCTAGTTGTTCTATCCCCAGCTCCTTTGCCATGGAAACAGCAAGTCCCAGGCCCCTAGCTTTGAATGACCCAGTAGGGAGCCTCGACTCATCTTTGATCAAGGCCATTCCAGGTTTTGCCCCGATCGTCTTAGCTGATCTTTCCAACGAAATAAGGGGAGTGACCACCTCGCCCAGGGAAACCCGGTTCTTTTGATGCTCAACAGGGAGCAAGGGGGAGTATCTCCAGAATCCATCCTCATTGGAATTTGAAATGTCGTCCCTGCTGAATTGTTCTGAAATCCTCCTCAAGTCATATTTTACCAATAGTGGCTTTCCTGAATCGGAAACAGATAGTACGGTTCCAGCCTGATATTTCTTCCCGGTGTATGCGCATTCAAGATGACTTACGAAACTAGCCATAAAGCAAGATTAGTGGTTGGCTAGATGAACATACCGCTTACACGGCGGTGGGAGCCACATGATCATCGCCTTTGCCATCAGAAGTCCTCACTCGAGACCACACATCCCTCATCAGCTTATCATGACACTCCTTGCAGTAGGTAAATCTCTCATAGGCCTCTCTGAATGAATATGCCTTCTTTCCACTAGAGACTAAGAATCCACTAGGGGAAAGCCTACTGACTTGGGACCCACTTCTATCGCAGTCATCAAAGTCACATTTTGGCATTTTTTCACGTCACTATTCGGTAGGAGAAATTTCCAACAATGGAACGTTTGCTTCGACCCTTTCTCCAGCGTTACACTTGATTTCGCTGATTACTCCGTCAACGGACGCCTTAATCTCGTTTTGCATTTTCATCGCTTCAAGTATTATCACCACATCTCCTGCAGAAACGGCATCTCCCACTGAAACTAAAATGGATACAATTTTTCCGGGAATTGCAGACGAGATAGTGCCAGAGGCACCTAGTTTGCTGCCGGATCCTTTCTCACGGGCTCTCCTGATATGTTGTTTTTCTTCATCCGTTTCCACAGAGAACTTCCTTCCTTCCAAAGTTACTTCCCAGACACCATCGATTAACTCGATTTCAACTTCGAATTCCTTGCCATCTACGGTAACCTTCCTCTTCTCGCCCATTTTATCACCTATTGGGGCCTCTCTTTGCTCTAGTTCTTACTAGCCCTTCTCTTCCTACCAATATCTGTCTATGGTCAATCGACCACGACTTTCCCCTTTCTCTCCCAGGAGATAGTTTTAGAGATACTTTCATCGATTCCTCGATCAGTACCGTAGCAATAGCCGCTACCACCAGCTCCAATCCATCGATTTCTTCCTGCATAATATCCTCACAAAGGAATATTTCCATGCTTCTTTGCAGGCCTCACTTCTTCCTTCTCAATCAGAGCACCCAATGCCTTGGTAAGAGATGACCTGGTCTCCGAAGGAAGAACCACATCATCTAGGTAGCCGAGTGATGCCGCCCTGTACGGATTTGCGAATGACTCTGTATAATCATCCACTAGCCGCATGCGTTCCTGTTCTGGATTCTTTGAATCATTGATCCTCTTCCTATGAATAATTTGTACCGCCCCCTGAGCTCCCATTACTGCTAGCTCTGCTGAAGGCCATGCGATGTTGTAATCGCCCCTGATGTGTTTTGATGACATTACATCATAGGCTCCCCCGTATGCCTTCCTGGTAATCACTGTGAGTTTGGGTACGGTTGCTTCAGCAAATGCATAGAGCAGTTTTGCACCGTGTCTGATTATCCCACCCCACTCTTGGTTTGCCCCTGGTAGGAATCCCGGAACATCGACCAGAGTTAGTAATGGGATGTTGAATGCATCGCAGAACCTGACAAACCTAGCAGCCTTTACTGATGCATCTATGTCAAGGCACCCAGCGAGGTGCATGGGCTGATTTGCTACCAGGCCGATAGTGTGTCCGCCCAGCCTCCCCATGCCAATTACAATGTTCTTCGCGAAGTCAGCCTGAACCTCAAGAAAACTTCCTTCGTCCAGAACCTCCTCCACTACGACATTGATATCATATGGTTGTCCGGGGTCACTTGGTACCAAATTGTCCAATATTCCGCAACTTCTGTCTAATGGATCGCTTGTTTCGACAACAGGTGGCTTCTCCAAGTTGTTTGCAGGAATCAATCCAACTAGTTCTCGAACTATCTCTATTGCTGAACTATCGCTTTCTGCGGTAAAGTGCGTAACTCCGGACATTGTTGCATGCGTAGTGGCACCACCAAGTTCCTCGAAACTCACTTCTTCGTTTGTCACTGTCCGGATAACCTCTGGGCCAGTAATGAACATGTGTGCAGTTTTATCCACCATTACAACGAAGTCTGTGATCGCAGGAGAGTATACTGCCCCTCCAGCGCATGGACCCATGATTACTGAAATCTGAGGAATTACCCCGCTGGCCCGAACATTTCGAAAGAAAATCTCTGCATATGAACCTAGGCTAGCTACGCCTTCTTGTATCCTAGCCCCTCCGCTATCATTTAGGCCAATTACCGGTGCTCCTGTCTTCAGAGCCATATCCAGGATTTTACAAATCTTGAGTCCATGCATTTCCCCTAGTGAACCCCCGTAAACTGTGAAATCTTGAGCGAAGCAATAGACTAGACGACCATCAATTGTGCCATGGCCGCAGACAACTCCGTCCCCAGGAATTACGTTTCTGTCCATGTCAAAGTCTCGACATCTGTGCTCCACTAGTGCGTCTACTTCCATAAATGACCCCGAGTCTAGCAACTGCTCTATTCTCTCTCTTGCAGTCATCTTTCCTTTGGAGTGCTGTGCTGAGATCCTGTCTTGACCACCCCCGGAATGGGCCTTCGACTTCCTGCGTCTCAGGTCTTCGACTCTATCAGCACCTCCCTCCATCGAGCCGGTAAGTGGAGCAGGCCGCCCATGAGCATTCCTGAAAACGAAGTAGAAACATTGTATCGGTTGCTTGAAGTCTGAAAGGTATTTGCGAGGCTGTGAAGATGCGCGTAGTTATGGCAAAACCGGGCTTAGATGGGCATGATAGGGGGGCCAAGGTCGTCGCTAGGGCTCTACGCGATGGCGGCCATGACGTAATCTACACGGGTCTGCGAAAAAGCCCTGAGGAAATAGTCAGGATTGTCGGTGATGAAGATGCACAGGTGTTGGGGATTTCCACATTATCCGGTGCTCATGGCTCGTTAATTCCATCTATCTGTTCAGGATTAAGAAATTCTGGCATGGACGAAGTCATTGTTTTTGCTGGTGGGATTATTCCTGAGCGAGACCGGAAGGAACTTTTTGAATCCGGAGTGAGGGCTATTTTCGGACCAGGGACAAAAACATCCTCGGTCATTGACTTCTTGGAAGCAGCATCAGATAGGTTGAGAGCAGGCGAACCTGTTGGGGTCGGCTCGGACTCTGGGTGGCATTGGAATTGAGTGAATTGCGCTCCCTGCTTGACTCGGCTCGAAAGGGGGAGCGTCGTAGCCTAGCAAAACTTCTCACTGAAATCGAGAGGGGACAAAAGATTGAGCTTCCTCATGAAGAACCCTGGATTCTGGGAGTCACGGGTGCTCCTGGGGTCGGTAAGTCGACACTAATCGGGAGGATGATTAGCCATTGGCATTCTAATGGGGAAAAGGTTGCTGTATTGGCAGTAGATCCTTCCTCTCCAATTTCAGGAGGTTCACTAATGGCAGATCGAGTCAGGATGCCTCATTCAGATAGTTCTGACTCGGTCTACGTAAGATCACTTGCATCGCAAAACTTCCCCGGAGGAATATTGCCTCATATCGACACAATGTGTCGGGCCCTTTCCGCTTGTGGCTGGCATCGCATAATTATCGAAACTGTCGGTTCTGGGCAATCAGAAATTAGCATCGTGGCCTTTTCCGATGTTGTCCTTCTTGTGGAAGGTCCCGACAGGGGAGATATCATTCAAGCTGAGAAGGCGGGCGTCTTGGAGATCGCCGATGCCATAGTAATCAATAAGTCCGATATTCCTAGCTCTGCATCAGCACTGGAGGATATCCGGAGATCGCTAGAGCTTAGTGAGGACGACAATCGAGTAGTTCGTTCGGTTTCTGCAATAAATGGGGATGGGATCGCCGAGTTGATTTCCGAAATAGAGAATATTGAGAAAGATCCGAGTAGATCAAGGATCAGGAATAGGGAGAGACTAATCTCTCACTGGGTTTCGTTACTTATCACCCATGAAAGAATCGAATCTAATTTGGAAAAATTGAGTAACGGTTCAATAACTATCAACGATGCGATTGACTCCATCGGCAACTCGTTAAACTTTGGAGGAAATTGAAATGGTAGAAACAACTTCCGATGTCTTTGTCGACCATGTCGACCATTCTATAGGGGGCTTTGGCGGGCATTCGTTCAGGAGGCTTACTCACGTATCAATGGCAATAATTCCGTATCTGTATTATGTCCATGGCAATGAAATAGCCTCTGTCTTTCAATTGGAATCTAATCAGTTTGTCAGTCTTGCTTGTGTGCTAATACTACTCGTTGAAGCTTTAAGGCTCAAATTTGGAATCGTAATAATTGGTCAGAGAGAGTACGAATCAAGTCAGATTTCTGCTCTGGCCTGGGGTGCTCTGGCCGTTTCGCTAGCTCTTCTAGTAGCCCCGAAGGAGGACGGAGAAGAATTGAGTTCTGGACTATACGGAGTTCCAATAATCATAGGGATGACCATAGTCGACCCATTGATGGGAGAAATCAAGAGAACTAAGCAGGACTTACGACTAGCCATTATTACTGGTTTAATTGCTTCTTACTGTATTTGGATGGCCAGCTACTATTGGTTGGGGACCGACATTAGGGCTGCAATTATCCTAGCCCCTTTGACAGTAGCAGGCGAGCTTCCTAAGACAAGGGCCATTGACGATAATGCAACAATGGTTTTGCTTCCATTGTCTGGATTAATTCTGATGTATCCGTTCCTATGAATGATTAGTCCCGTCATATTTACAACCCTAATTCTCCCCGTGGTACTGATGGAAATGGCTGACGTTGATGGATCTCCTGTCGAGGAAACCCCCATCAATCCAACTCCCGATGATTCCACGGCGACTGAAATTATTGGCTCTCCCCTTTCCCAGAGTACCTATCTGGCAATTTGGGCAATTTCTCTTGTCGCCTCTTTTGGAATTTTCTTCGTATATTTTTGAATACATTTTCGGTCCATAATTAGATAGAGAACATGTGCGGAATATCCGGAATACTAGGGATATGCAATCCGGAAATAGCCTCCTCCATGGCAAGTTGCATGGCCCATAGGGGTCCCGACGGCTTTGGGATTTTCTCAGAAGATATTGGCAAGGGCGCGCAAATAGCATTGGGGCACTCCCGACTTTCAATAATTGATATTCGAGGCTCAAGCCAGCCCATTGTTGATGATTCTGCCTCGGCATTGGTCCATAACGGAGAGATATACAACTACGGGGGCATTAGACAGACTCTATCTGGCTTCCAATGGGCAACATCGGGAGATTCTGAAACCATCTTAGCACTGCACAAATCATCAGTTTCTAGACCATCCGTAGCTCCTGAATTTGCTCGCGGTAAACCTGTCTGCGGGATTAGAACTGCTCCTTCGGTATTTCAAGGCGGAAACCCAGCAGAAAAACATGTAGACTGGGTTTCAAAGTTGGATGGGATATGGGGATTTGCTCTCTGGGACTCTTCTAGAAGAGAGCTAATCCTCTGCAGAGATCCGATGGGGGTAAAGCCCCTTTTGCGAACTATTCTCCCAAATGGGGCTTTACTCTTTGCTTCCGAAGTCAAGGCATTCCACGGGCATCCAGAATTCATTCCTATGCCGGATATCGAATCTCTGGCAGTTAGATTGGCCTTTGAGTATCCACTTGACCATACAACTCTATTCCAAGGAGTAACGCAAGTTGGCCAAGGAACTATAGAAACATGGGGAATAGACTCCCGAGGAAGGGCAGTATTGACTGGAATCGCTCGGTATTCGTCCGATAAAATAGAGCCAAACGCTAGTCTAGAAATTGATCAGTACGCTACAACTCTTCTTGACTCATTGGACTCTAGTGTAAAGGACAGGATGATGTCTGAAACACCCATAGGAATAGTCCTATCGGGGGGATTGGACTCCAGCCTAATTGCTAATCTAGCTAAAGACGCATCTGATGGGCTATCATTGGAATCTCCCGAATGTTGGACTGTAGCGGGGAGTGAAGATAATCCAGATCTGATTTCTTCGGTGAATGTGGCCGAGTCTCTAGACATGAAACACAATATCGATATTCTTGAAGATGACATCTTCTGGAAGAAACTACCAAGATTTTGTTGGGACGGGGAGGACTTGGACGTCACAGTTCTTTTCTGGCAACCTCTTTTTCAGTCCATGTCAAATAAGGTAAAAGTTGGATTATGCGGCCAGGGTGCAGACGAACTTCATGGAGGATATAGCCGGTATGGCGAATTATATCGGCACTCGCGAATTGTGGAGAATCGCCTAAATCTGGCCAAGGGGGTTGACATTTCTTCACTTCCTAGTGGGCCCGGGCAACCATGGGTGGATGCCAGCTTCTCTACCGACTCAGTATTCTCGTCCATACAGTCGACTCTCCAGTTTGAAATGGATAGAGGTCAGCTTTCCAATTTCCAACTTCGCCTGGCTGATAGGCACAGCATGGCAACCGGTCTCGAAGTAAGGGTGCCATTCTTGGGTCAGAAACATCGAGAAGCATCTAATACAATGCCAATCGAATGGAGGGTATCGAAGCCACTGGAAAAGATAGCGCTCAGGAAATCCGCACGCCTTACCAGGCTCCCAGAAGACATCGTTTCAAGACCCAAACTCCCTGCTGGCACGGCCACAGCACCTAACATGGTAACCGACCTAATTTCTGAGTTAGAGCCTCATGCACTTGAATGGTCAGCGGACTATGGACAACTGGCACCCATGCTCATAGATCAACCAGACATGGCGATAGGAATTCGAATATTCCACGCAACGCACCTCACAGAAGGGGGAATTGCCCGTTCATCAAAGGACATTATGTCGGTGATTAATGATGTTGGAGATTGGCCAAGATAACCCCCTCACTTTCCAATATCTCTCTCTTCTTCACCACTCCACCGACTCCACTATATCCGCCCAATGCCCCATTAGATCTCACAACTCTGTGGCATGGAATGATTATTGGATTAGGATTTGCGGAACAGGCGTTTGCCACAGCCCTATATGACTTAGGATACCCAATAGCCTCTGCGATTTCCTTGTAAGTCCTTGTCTCTCCAACCGGAATTCTCTCTAACTCCTTCCAAACTTTGATTTGAAAATCAGTCCCCTGCATATTAACCAATAATTCACCCCATCACTCTGACTCGTGCTGAAAACTGCTGTCTAAAACACCATCTTCCATTCCTACAATCTCGTAATTTGAAGGGAATAGGGCAATCACTACGCCCGCAACAATGCACCCTAGGCCCAATCCAAACGCCTGCTTTACCACCATCAATTCTAGGCCAATGGCAAATAGGATTAAGCCGCCAAGGTTGGATACCCATACCAAGGTCTTGAATGTCGAAAGAGAGACACCTTCAGATCTCTTGGTCCTTTTTGGCCCAAACTCTGCTCCGAACCTTACTGGGTCATTTTCTTTCATCTAATCACCTATCAATCATAACAATTGCATCCGTTGGGCATGCCAAGACACAAAGCTTGCATCCAGTGCACGGATCCCTGAGAATCCGCGCCTTTCTGTTTACATCAACATCCATAATCGGACTAGCCAATGGGGTATCGTAGAGCTCTATCGCATCATCGTCGCAAACAATTGTGCACTGATCGCAACCAATACAAAGCTCTTCTTTTACCCAAGCAACAGCATTCTCCCCACCCTTCAGTTTTGCCTCTTCTTCGGCCTTCATTGAATTGAGAAGTGCCCTTATTCTTGCTTGCTCGACAGCTCTCCTTTCCCTCAGGTCAGGTATCTCAGTCATGCTCTCAGTCAACTGCGAGATGACTGTCCTTAAGATTGTGAGTTTGAATCGCCTTCGACTTATATTGCCTTATCCTTACTGGCTTCTTGACTCTTCAATCTGCCTGGCAAGGAAGCTGACCACGTCTAGGATCTCGAAGTCGTGACGAGGGTCGCCCTCGAACTTCAGGCATTCGAAGTGGGCTACGCACTTTGGACATGTTGTCAGCATCACGTCTGCTCCTGTAGCATTTACTTCGTCGAATCGCTGCAGCCTTAGTGCACGACTATTTTCGTTGCATGACATCATGCTGGAAACTCCGCAACATAGGGCATCCTCGCCAGTGTGCTCCATTTCCACAAGTTCGACTCCCTCAACCGCGCTCACCAAATCACGGGGCTCGTCATAGATGTTCATCTGCCTGCCTAGTCTGCACGGGTCGTGGTAAGTCACAGTAACGTCTTCCTCGGTTCGAAGGCTCATGTCGAATCCATTCTCCACGAGGAATTCAGTAGTGTGCATTACCTTCATGTCATCTAGTTCGTAGTCTAGTGCAAAGGTTCTGAAGCATTCTGCACAAGATGTAACCAGTGTGTCAATCCCGCTTTGCCCAAGCTTCTTCTGATTGTATGCCTTCAGTTTGTCAAATACCTCGGTCATTCCCTGCCACTTCTGGTCGTGCCCGCAGCACTTTAGGAAATCCCTCCCTAGGTATGTTACTGACTCTCCCATCTCCTCGAAGATTGTGAATGCGGCATTAGTGGTGTCGCCGAGGTCCATTTCCCCATGATTGACATGGCTGAATATCATTTCTTGATCGATGTAGTCCACACATCCTGGATAATAGCCAACGTTTGAGTCCAATGGATATTCCTCCACAGGGATAAACGAGTCATCAGCGTCTTCTTCGGCTTCGGCTGCAAGAACCGCTTGCAAAACGGTGTGGGGAATCTCCGATGCAGGTGGTCCGCCCACAACGAGATTACGCCTTATGTCAATGTATGAGTCATAGTCGACTAATTGCGGGCAGGCATTTGTGCATGCTGTACAGGTCAAGCAGGAGTACAATGGCACCCCATCGTCTTCGTTGTTCCACGTGTTGTAAATTATGTTCAGCTTGTCTCCTGCATTGAAAAGTCTGACAGGGCATGCATCATCGCAGAGGTCGCATCCATAGCATTTGTTCATCTCCCATTCGTAACCCCTCGCCATGCTCCTCATTAGCATGAAAACTATGGCACCCACACCTAGGCAAGGGATGAACATCGAGTAGATTAGTTTGGCATCCAGACTCTTGGGATTCTTGTGGAAAGTGGGGTTTTCCAGAGACATGGAAGATAGATCGGTCTGCTCTAGGGAACCCTCTCCCCGGACCACTGCCGTCCCGTCTTCAGAAATTAGCAGTGGTTGATATGCAACAGCCGAGAAGTCAGATATCATGGTAATGCTGCTATTGACCTCATTCGATATTGTCGTGAATGAAACTGTATATGACTGCCCCGAATCCAGGTAAATTGTCGTAGATTGGCAAGTTGTCCCACTATTTTCCCAGATTATCTCATCTGACTCATCAGTCAGCGTCAGGCTCTGGGAGTGAATTCCAGCGTTCCTAACTGTGGTTCTGAAATTGCATCCTACATCTGTTGGAACAGCCGAGAGACCAAGGTCTTCGACCAAAAATGTCCTAGTCTCGGTGATTTCGATTTCTCCATCATTTTCACTTCCGTTATAGATTACATCGGCTGCCCCTATATTTCTTGAAGTCGACAAATCACTATGCCCATTTGCTCCGCTGAAATCAATAATTGTAGCCCTAGTTGGTTGATAAATGCCCCAATTGGACCAGTATACCGCAGGCATAACGCACCAGTCCTCATAGGGGTCACCTTCGTGGATATCCTCCCAAATTGATAGATGGCTTGATTCCTCGTATGGCAGGCACTTGTCACCCCACTCGTCCCATACATTTCCTTTGTCTACATGCACAAGCGTATCAGACGGCTGACCCCTAATCCCATCTAATTCCACCAACTTTGCCTCATTCTGATACTCCCAGAATCCCATTGTCCCGAGACCTCTCTGATTCCAGAAACCATTTTCGTAGACTGGCCAGGTTACTGCACACATCAACACGCTCGCTATTAGTGAGCCCACAGCTATCTGTCTTCCCAGAATTGGTGTTAACCTAGAGCCCATAGGGCCGAGTAGGAATTTTCTAACTGAGAAATACAATAGTACGAAGATGAATATTCCAGTCAGTACCCAGGGAACTGCATTGAAAACCTCAGCAGTCCAAGGGGCCTGAGTTCCACATCTGAACACTCCGTGGGAAGTACCCCAGCAGTAGTCTGTCCTATTTTGGCCGTACATTTCCAAGAAGATGTTAATCGAGAATACCGAGATAAACCAAACATGGGCTAGGTAAACTGCACCAGCAGTAGCGAACCAGGGATCCTCGACACCTCTCTTCTCCCTCCTACCCAAGATGAATGGCGGAAGGGCTAGGATTCCTACTGGGAGGCCGGTAATCAGGGCACCCCAAACCCCTGCGTTCCACGAGACAATGGGCTGACCAAAGAAATCCCCTATTGGGCCGGCGGGAATGTCGAACTGAGGAAGGTATTCCCCCCATCTGAGATATCCATAGGAGAACAAAACATACCAATCAGGGAAAACGAAACCAGCTTGGGCATACGGATCAGCGGCATTGTGCAATGGGGGTGGTATTATCCACGAGTAGAATGCAATCACCATAACTATTGAAGCGAAAATTATCGTGTCTCTGAGAACCTCGGTAGGCCAGAACGCGTGTCCTGTGAAGACCCTCCTACGTTCTTCTTCTCCCTCCAGGAGTCCCTCCTTTTCACTGATATATGTATCAGCAATCCTCCCGAATCTTTCTATCATGCCCATGAAAATACCTCAATGCGGCTCCGCGATTCCTTGGACCCAGACTATGAACAGATGTGCTAATATCAGTGCAGTTACCAGGACCGGGAGGACGAAGACGTGTAGGAAGTACATCCTTACTACAGTCTGACCAGTCAAGATGGTGTCACCGAAAAGGGCATTTGCCATCCACTCCCCTATCAATGGAGTTGCATTGGCCATATTGATTCCAATCGTTGCCGCGCCAAATGCTAGGCTGTCCCAAGGCAGCAGATATCCCGAGTATCCGAAGAAGATAGTGAAGAACATCAGGGCTACCCCAATTAGCCAGTTCAGCTCTCTGGGGTTCCTGTATGCGCCGGTAAAGTACACTCGACACATATGCAGGAAAACAGCTGCAACCATGAAGTGCGTAGTCCAGTGATGGATTGAGCGAATAATGTAGCCGAATGGCAACTCTAGCATTATGAATTCCATAGATGCATATGCTGGAGTAGGATCGGAGTTCAGATCTCCTCCCGGCACGTAGTAGAAACCCAGAATCGTCCCCGAAATTACCAGAATGATGAATGCTAGGAATGAAATCCCTCCTAGGCAGTACAGAGGATACCAATACCAGATTATCCTGAGCTTATATTTCTCGGCATGGGTTAGTGGCATCTGCCTGTGCATGCTGTGATAAGAATCCCTGCTCATTCCCCAGTAGTCTTGGATACGAAAACGCGTGTCAAGCCAGGAGAATGCCCATAGGAAAGCCTTCTCGGCTAGTCCCATACTGCCTGCATTTGTCTCAACTGCTCTTAGTATATCTTTTCTGGGAATGTCGTCCCTCTCCCTCCTCAGGGTAAAGGCAACTATTACCACAACAATAGCGATAAAAATCCATAGGAACCAGAACTGAATCATTTTCTCACCTAACCGCAGAACGTATACCAATCCTTGAAATCCGGAAGAGCCTCGATGTTATCGCCATTCAAAACGAACGGAATCAAAGGCATCCCATAGGGAGCAGGCCCGCCAGTTCTTTTGACTCCAATGAAATCGAAGTCTTGACCGTTTGCTCTGTTTCTAGCCGTGTTTTTCTCAATCACGGTGGGGTCATATCTGCTCGAATGACATATGCAGAAAAGTTTGTTTCCCCCGGAATCCGTGCCTCCCGGAAGCCAATTGTCTGCAGTGAAGTCGTTGCTCACTAACTGCCATCCCGGGATGCAGCACAGGTGGGGGCATCTAGAGAAAATGATAATCATGTTGTCATGTATGGAAAGAGAGGCATACTCCTCTTTCTCGTCTATCTCGTATCCAGAACCTACGTATGCCCCACTGGCAGTAAAGCCGTCCATGAGTTGGAATCGTGGCTCATTCTCGTTCAGAGGCTTGTTCTTGTTTTCCTCGTGAGGGACATACACAGCAATAATCGGGAGCCCGGACCAAAGTCCCGCCGCCGCCGACATCCCAGTTGCCGAATTTGCAGCCTCATCTCTGAACGCCTGCATAGTCATCGGTTGCTTGTCCATATTCCCGTACCAGACGTCAGAACCCTTTGGGACATAGAATAGTATGGACTGATCTGACCCGCCCGAACTAGCCTGGCCCATTAGGAAAGAGGCGAATCCAACGCTACCCAGACTAGCCATGGTAATCAGTCCGGCTGCAGTATTGAATGACATTCTCATGAACTCACGTCGATCAACAAATCCCGCACCCTCTTTGTCCGAACTACCACTTTCGTGCAATGGTCGCAGTTTGAATCTCCTAGCCATCACTCACACCTCGTATTTCTTCCATCCATCCGGGTCATTCCTGGTGATGTATTTGTTTCGGCGATGTTTCACAATGATGACATCGGGTAAGACATACTTGAGGTATACAATGCCCATAATAATTAGAGTTAGCAATGTCATTGCAAGATTGAATGAGAGTAATTGCTGATCCCAGTGATTGAATAGCCCATAGGAAAGGGATCCCGCCCAGAAAAGAGTCCAAAGAATCCCCCAAAGGCCAACCAAGACGATTAGCCAAGAGTCTCCCGAGGGCGAAACACTGGCTCTCACAATCGTTCCAGCCTTGGGTTGATTGAAGACTCCATGATCGACTGCTGCAGAATACGCCTCTTCGGAAATCGTTACTTCATGGAGTGCCTCCCGCGCATCTTCCACACTCACCTCGCCAGACTTTACCTGCCTCAGAAGCCGCATTACCACGTCGTCTTTCATATTTGGTCGCCCCTTCTAAGATGCTTTATTCTGAGTTTTAGCAGATTACTTCTGCCTGCGTAATGCCTAGAGAAGCCGTATCTGAGAAACAAACCACAGAATAGGATTACCAGCATCACTGCAGCGAATCCCAATAGTCCCAACCAGTGGGCAAGAAGTTTTGCCCCCATGTGGTGCAGGTCTGTATGCTCTTCCACTGGTGCAGGGGGATTAATTTCGCCATTTCCAGAGAATACGGTCTTGACCCTTCCGTTATCCGGACCTTCGTCGACACTGGTAGTCAGCCTGTTCCACCTGTCAAGATTTGAAGGCGCCATGTCACCATTGACTGAATTGCCAGCAATCCAGAGAGTCATAGAGTCTGAGGACTCTTCTGGAGCAGTCCAAACGATGTTCCATGACCTGTCAGATGTTCTTGACCCAGAGTCCGTATGAGTCAGAGTAGAGGGGTCATCCTCCCAGTTCTGAACCAGGTCTTCGGACCCAGCTCCTGCTGATAGCACTCCTGTGCTCACCCTCATTGAGAAACCCCCAGTATACGAATCAGTCGACGCCTCGGGCCCGCCGATCAATTGAATCTTCATTTCGTATTGTTCTCCGGCCTCGAAGTGGAAGGGTACGCCGTCCAATATCACAGTTACCGAGTTATCTGGGCTATCGGAATGGCACGTGCATCCGGCCAAGGACACATCCCCCTGGTTGTTTGCATTCCCGCCCACTCCGGTATGCAAGGCCTGGCTCGAACCAGCGAACACTGCAATCACTACCAACGCCGCGATGCACTTTCGGTGGGAAATCATAGCCTGTTTCTCACCTTCCACATCAAAGTATATTGAGCCACATAAAAGGGGGATATTAACGTTCCACCCCGGCCCCTACGGGGCCGACGATTAGAAGCAATAATTGGAAAAACACTCAAACCAGTGCGTCCAAGTGCAGCACCATGGCAGGTCCTCGGTGGAAGAACATATACAATCTGTCCGATGAGCAAGTCGAGAAAATTGATTCAGCGGAAAGACTGATGGAGATGATGCAGATAAATGAAGCAGAAGAGATGCTGAAAGAGATGTTGGGGGAAAGTCCCGATTGCGTCCCGGTGCTCAACATACTAGGGCACCTTTATGGAAGGTATATTTCCGATTTTGAATCGGCAGTTGAGTATTACGAAAGGGCCATCACCGTCGAGCCAGACAATGCCTGGGCCAGAGACGAAAGAAGGAGATACAAGCGATATCTTACCTATGATTAGAACAAGATAATCTAGTCATCTACAGACCGGCAGCCATGGACGAGGGGGCAATAGTCCTTGTTGGAATAGGGGGCATTGGGTGCGCATGGTCCCAAAGAGCCCATTCTTTGTGCCGAGGCCTAGCAGACCTGCTTCTGGTAGATGCCGACGAATCCTCCTTCTCCTCTGAGCAGGAAGCTCATTGCCTCCATTTGGATGCGGCCGGTGAAGCCAAGGGCACTGCTGCCCTTCCAAACCTCGCAGAGCATCGGCTCAAGGAAGGAATCAACAATGTCCATCATCTGCTTGAGAATTCTGAGTTGGTCATCATTCTTTCCGCACTTGGTGGGGGGACTGGTTCTGGGGCTACCTCAGTGATTGCTGCAAGAGCCAGGGAGTCCGGTAGTTTGGTGGTCAGCATTGTAGGTCTACCTTTCGCAGAGCAACCACTTCGATGTGCAATTTCTGAGAGGGCAATCCCCGAAATAGAAGGCAATTCTCACCTTTGCATCCGTGTTAGTCTTGAAAGGCTAGCATGGCAGGCTAGGCATCGAAATTCTGATTGGAAGTTGGGCTCTGAGTGGATTGGAGAACTAATCGAGGGATTGGTAACTACCTTGGCTAGGGTTGGAAAGATCAACCTAGATTTGATGGATTTAAGGACGATAATAGATAGGCCTGGAAATGCTACCTTATTGGTTGGCACCGGCTCCACCGACGACCCCCTCGGAGTTGTCCGAATGGCAAGAGATTCTCCACTATCGGAGATTGATGTTATTGGAGCAAAGGGTTGCTTGATCCAGGTCGAGGGTGGTCCAGACATGACCTTGGCCCACCTCGATGCCGTGTCTGAAGGATTCGTGTCATCACTGGATAATGACTGCCAAGTAATTTTAGGGGCCCGAGCTAGTGATGAACTGGCTGGAAGGCTGAGATTGGTCGCTGTTGTCAGCGGCCTCTAGTCCAACAACTCAACTAAATCTTCACTGACCTTCTCTTCAGTTCTGGAAAATGTGCTATCCTCCGCTGATTCCAAATCTTCAGTAACTTGATTTATCGATTCATTAACTTGATTATTGTGACCATTAGCCGCCAAATCAACCCTTTTTACCACTCCGACAAGGCCAATCGAAATGGGTAGAATAATGATTATGGATATTGCAGTAATAAGATGTCCCAGAGCAGTGATTGTCACTAGATCAAGGAAGCCCCCACTTACTGCTGACAATGAGGCAATGCTTCCGCCATATGCATATCCAAAACTGACTCCCCAGAACATTGCTGATTGCCCTTGGAAAACCCTCCATCCTTTCTTCTTCCCTCTATTGGAAATAGACCATACTGCGAGAACTATTGTTATTGACATGAGAACCCCTTCTTCTATCAATATGGAGGTTTGACTGGGATCCTGGGCAAACGGGTTTCTCCTCCATGCGCTGAAGAGGTGCCAACAGCATGTTGCAATTATGAACATCATAAATCTGTCTGAAGCCCTCCCGTCGATTGATCCTCTCTTCCTCTTTGTCAAGGTAATATTGTCCACAAAAAATACAATCAATCCCAATGAGATCAAGAATGCAAATTGAAGAATCCAATTAAAACTAAGATAGGTAATTTCTTCTGTCGAATCCCCCGAAGTGTATCCTAGCCACCAAACAAGAGGGCTGAAAAATAGGACAATGAAAATGGCCCTAAATAAAGTGTCAATTCGGCTGGATTTGCTTTCCCTAACTTTCAGATTGCGCCCATTTGAGTATTGTATTCCGCCGTAGATTATCGATATCCCCTGGCCAAGAGACATGAGAAGAAACAGCGAACTCATGAAAAATATGACATCGCTATTATTATCCCCGAGGTTATAGATTAGAAACATCGAGACAATTAGACAAATTATGGCAATACAGAACAGAACCCTTCCGCTCTTTTTCCAATACTGGAAATTGAAAATTCCCCTACCCTCGTGATCAACATTAAGCAATAATCTACCAATTCTACTGGGATTGATTATTGCCGCAATGATGTATGATAATGATAGTGAAAGAAAGATGATACTGCCCTTTTCGTCTAGGCCAAAAAACTGAATCTTCATCATCAGATAAAGAAAACCAGAAGTTAGAATCATCAGAATGATATGGGGAAAGGTGGAAGGATTCGCAAATGCTTCGAGAACACCCTCGTTCCTTTCATCCCCCCCCGTTCTGTTTTCCATAGTATCCCGAGACCCCACTCTTGGTTAAGGTAAACCCCTACGCGTGGCCATGGCCCGCACGAAAAAGTCCGCTCGCGGGAAACACAGATGGGTGGGGTTCTTAGTTGAAAGGGAGATTTCTAAGGCCGAATTAAATGAGATGCTTTCCACAAATTTAACTTCTCATTCCTGGAGCCTGTTCGATATTTCATCAAGAAATGGAAATACTACTGCGATACTAAAAACACCTCTCGCGGAACATCGAGACTCTGTCTCCGGTCTAAATGACATTGATGGGATTGAGACCCTTACCAGCTCTGGCAAAATTAACCTCGTTCGTAAGAGAATTGAAGCAATTCAATCAGAATAGCCATTCGACTGTGTCCAAGTCATTTACCACTCCAATCCCATCTGAACCCAAGGTCTCAAGTTCTCCATTCATGTTTATTCCTATTGGGCGAATCAACTCCCCACCAACATGTGCCATAGCTCCATGAGATAGCGATTTCGAAAGTGAATTCCAAGCCATTGAAATTACAGATTCAGCAGAGGGCATGGGGAGATTGCCCGTGTCTTCAAAGAACGATGAAATGGACGTGTCGATACTCTGGAAAATCTCCTCCGCTCCTATCGGCCCTAGAGTTTCTTCCCATCCAGAACCTGTTACTCCATCGTCCTCGAAATTATGCCTATTTACTCCTACCCCTACTCGAATAGGCCCTCCGTCCGATGACTCTACCAGAACTCCTCCTACCTTATTCCCATCATTGCCGATAATGTCGTTAGGCCACTTCGTATTTACTCCCAGATCATTAGCGATAATTGAGCCTATGCCAGTCTGTAATGCCCCCGGGGCAATTTTTGTCAGCAAATCTTCAGATAGACACCATGTCGCGAATAAACCCCCCTCATTTGAAGACCATCTGGAGTTCTTCCTTCCTCTCCCATTCCTCTGTTCATGGGAAAAAACTCTCTGCCATCCCGAAGACTCAATTTTCTTTGCCTCATCCATGGTGGAATCGCATTTCTTGAGAATTCTAGGTTTTATCCCCTGCCCAGTCTTCCAAAAACAAATAACATCGATCCTCTCACCCCCCAATCTCTCAAATTCAATCGAACGCGAGGACCATCCAAATTTTTT
>CENY01170842.1_pt1 | contig 18732 bp, 18 predicted proteins | sample 356181 | NCBI WGS metagenome assembly CENY01 (sample SAMEA2619840, study PRJEB7988) | marine metagenome | isolation source: saline water (ENVO:00002010), including
CCAATGGAGCAAATCAACCTGCACTTCACCGGTGATCTACACGCTGTCACAGCCGCACACAACCTATGTTCGGCAATTATCGACAATCATCTCCACCGTGGAAATGAACTGGACATCGACATCAATCGAATCTACTGGCCACGAACCATCGATATGAACGACCGCAGCCTCAGGCAGGTCACAGTTGGTTTAGGTGGCAAATTCAACGGAGTTGTCCGCTCGGAGAGGTTCGATATCACCGCTGCTAGCGAAGTGATGGCGATTCTAGCGCTTTCGAAGGACTATGCGGACCTGCGCGAGCGCGTGGGCCGAATTATCATCGCTAAGTCGAACTCAGGTGAGCCAGTAACAGCAGAGCAGTTGGGGGCGGCAGGAGCGATGGCTTTGCTCCTACGTGATGCTTTGATGCCAAATCTAGTGCAGACACTCGAGGGCAACCCTGCCTTCATCCACTGCGGCCCGTTTGCAAACATCGCCCATGGCAACTCATCCATCATCGCTGATGAGATCGCACTTTCTTGCGCCGAATATGTCGTCACCGAGGCAGGTTTCGGTGCTGAGATGGGTGCTGAGAAGGCACTTCATATCAAGGCACCAGCGGCCAATAGAGTTCCCGACTGCCTCGTCCTTAATGCAACTGTGCGCGCTATGAAGATGCATGGTGATGGTTTCGAATCAGGCGGTGGACGTAGACCAACAACTGAGGAACTTGAAACAGAAAATGTCGAGGCTGTAAGAGCCGGAGCGGCCTCAAACCTTCGCCGTCATGTACGCAACCTATCAGAGACTGGAATCCCAGTCATCGTCTCTATCAATCGATTCAAACACGACACAGATGCTGAGTTGGATGCCATACGCCAAGAGGCGATTGAAGCAGGCGCACGTCAGATAGTTCTGAACGAAGGATTCGCCAAGGGCGGGGAGGGGGCATCCGAGTTAGCAGACGCAGTGGTGCAAGCCTGTGCCGATCACGACGCTGCTGGAAGGCCGTACACACCGATTGTAGAGGAAGGCATGTCAATCGAGGAGACGATTCTTAGGGTAGCAACCAACATGTATGGGGCCGATACCGTCGATTTCAGTGACGTAGCACAGAAGTCGCTGGATTCTCTCAAGCAATGGGGTCTGGGTAATCTGCCCGTTTGTATGGCGAAGAACCAGTATTCATTCAGTCACGAACCCAAAGTGCTCGGAGCCCCTTCAGGATTCACTCTCCCAATCAGAGAGATTAGAGTCAACGCCGGTGCTGGCTTTGTTGTCGCTGTTTGCGGTTCAATGATGACTATGCCCGGGCTACCTACAAGACCTGCTGCCCTTGACATGGACATGGACGACGAGGGCAGACTGACTGGGGCTTTCAGGTAGGATGTGGTCAGGTGCGCAGAATCAAGCGCTTGGATGAAGGAGTCAGACTCCGCTTGGATGGCGAGGACGACCTTTGGACCGCTACCCAGCTTTGCAGTCCCGGGACTAAAGTCGGAATGCTGTCCCATCGTCGTGATTCCACTACTGGAACTCAGGCAGATAGCAGGGCCAAGAGCGCTGAGCGCAAACCGATGTGGATAGTGCTTGAAGTCCAAGAGACTGCCTTCCAACCGTTCACTGATAATCTCAGAGTACACGGAGTGATTACCGAGGCTAAGATTGACATCGGCAGCCACCACACTCACGTCATCAGTCCTGGCTCCGAGATAGAGTTGACTCGTGAGGGTGGCCTATCGAGGGCCGACAAATCCCTGCTCAAGGAGGCTCTTTCTGCGGGTCGCCGCCCCAAGTGTGGGTTGCTAGTCGTAGAATCCGACGAAATTCTCGTATTCGAGGTCGCAGCCCACGGTATTCGCGATGTCTCACAGTTCAGTATGCGAGGCGGAGGCAAGAGGGCCGACAACTCGACCAACGTACGCAAGGACTTCTTCGAGCAGGTAGCCAAGGAAGTCCGATTGGTCTTCCCTGATCAGATGCCTGTTGTGCTGTGTGGGCCTGGATTGGCACGCGAGCAGTTAGAGAAGCACTTGCGTAGTCTCGGTGCGCAGAATCAGATGTTCAATGCTGCGACTTCTATTGGAGGTAGGGCTGCTGCCAATGAAGTACTTGCAGAAGGGCTGGCAGATTCCCTATTGGGTGAGCATGCACTTGTCCAACAAGTACGAGCAATCGAAGAGGGCCTGAAGCGAATTTCCACCAATGGAGCAGTCGCCTATGGCTCTGCATCCATTGAGGCTGCCGCCGAGCAGGGGGCGATTGAGACATTGGTAATTGAAGCCTCGATGCTCAGAGGTGGAGAGGAATCTTCCATGGCAAGCTGGAATGCCATTTCAAATTCAGTCGAGACTTCGGGCGGCAAGGTGATTCAAGCCTCCGTGGATCATGACTCCGGACAGCAATTGATTGGCATGGGCGGAGCCATCGCTTTACTACGCTGGAAGGCCGAATAGGTAGCCTCATCACCGTAGCCCAATAGCACTGAGCGTGACCGATGTGGCCGTGCGACTAGTCGGGTTCGGTAGTCCCGAGGGCGATGATACGCCCTCACAAGTACTCTCAAAGGCAGCCAAAAGGGGTGCGAGTGTCAGATTGGCAACCGACTCACACGACTCTGGACTAGATCATATTGACCAGGGGGCAATTGATTGGAGAGGGTATCTCGAAGGAACTCACTGGCTAGTCATTTCTGCATCGACCTCACTGGCGGGAGATTCCGCTCGCTCCGCTTGGGGGGCATCGATGACATTTGCAGAGTTGGAAGGGTCGAAGACGGTGATGATTGTGGATTCTCCAGAAGACTCAGAGCGCCTGACTGAGGTTTGGGGGAACACAATAGAGAGAATCAGACAGATCCATGTCCTGTTTGTCACCCGTGGTGCACTTAGCGAAATTTCTCAACTCGAAGGAGTTACAGAACAAGATTTGCTACAGGAGATTCGTCAGAGAGGACTAGTCCCTCACGTTTGCGGCTTCGTCGAACCAAACATGGTCCAAGTCGAGCATTCTCTTGGCTCGTTCAAAATCAGTACAGATGCCTCAATATCAGAGATGTCTTGGTTGGCTGGATTCATCTGTGAACTACCTTATTCAGGCGTTGGCCCAGAAGGCATCAATTCTGCAGCCGAAGCCGCCGGAATTGCTGATTAGACAGACAATGGAGACATTCAGCGGAAACCCCTTTTGAAGGGGCACCCATTCGGCCGGACCCTCGGAGTTCTCGAGATGCCGCTGAAGCTAGGCCCCGCAGGGGTCCCTCTATCTTGCAAGGGTCGTACTATAGTCGAGGGCATGGACGATATCACAACACTGGGTTTGGACGCGATGGAGATACAAACTGTACGCTCAGTTCAACCCAAGAACTTCGACCAGTACTGGCAAGCAGGTATCCTATCATGGAATTCTGAATTGGAGATGAATATGCATGGCCCTTACTACGCAGAATTACTCGGATCTCGCAGACAGAGGAACCGCACACTGACCAAGATGGAGGCCAGCATGCAGGCTGGCAAGATAGTCAATGCACGACACTTGGTCTATCACGTCGGCCCCTATGGGGAATATGATCCTGGAGCAGAGGCCAACGAACAGGTCGCAAACATCTTCTCAGGGGTCGTGGACAGAGTAAGCCAGATTTGGGGCGATGCTTCTGAAGAAGAGGACTATGCAGCCTTCCCATGGGTCCATGAGGCCGAGCCTTCCCTTGTGGGAATCGAGACATCCGGGCGCCAGGATCTATGGGGCACCGTCGAGGAAGTCATCGAGGTCTGCAATCACGTCGAAGGCACTGTGCCTGTTCTCAACATGGCACACATCCACGCTCGAGGACACGGCAGGATGAGGACCAGTGAGGACTACTCTGAGTTGTTCGACCAAGTTCGCAAGAAGTTCGGTGGCAAGAAGTTCTACTGTCACTTTGCTGGAATCGAGCACAGAATGGGTAACGCACTTCACTACACCCAGATCAAGAAGTCGGACCTCAAGTTCGAGCCCTTCGCCGAATACCTAGCCGAGGAAGGCGACTGGCTCGATATAACCATCATCTCAGACTCTCCTCTGCTTGAGCATGATGCAATGTACATGTTGCAGCATTACGATAAGGCCCGACAGAGGCTATTGGAGATCAAGGCCCGTGATGAGAGGAGGATGAAACTAGCAGTTGAGGCTGGCATGACTCCAGAAGAATTGGCCGAGTTAGAGAAAGAAGTCGCCGAGGCACGCGACACCGAGAAGGCAGGCGATGCCTCTGAGGAGCAGCCGGCCGAGAAGCCGAAGCCAGCAGCCAAGAAGAAGGCGAAAGCCATGATGTCATTCGATGACAAAGATGACGATGATGACCCATTCTAGTCATTTCTTGGCTCGGAAGCCTTGAAGTCAAGACCATCTTGGCGTGTTTGCTACGGGACTGTAGCTCAGCTGGGAGAGCGCCGCACTGAAGATGCGGAGGCCGCTGGTTCAAGTCCGGCCAGTCCCACCATCACTCTGTATCAGAGAGTATGTTAGTTTGGAACCCATGTAATTCAACAATCCCTACCGAAGCAGCATCGACCATCGAATCCAATTCTTCGCGGGTATAGGTCGACTCCTCTCCTGTCCCCTGGACCTCTACGAAGCCACCATCGCTTGTCATGACGACATTCATGTCGACGTCCGCATTACTGTCGAGGATGTAATCGAGATCGGTCTTGACCTCGCCGCCCACCATGCCAACGCTGAGAGCAGCAACATCGTGAGGCATTACAGCGGATTCGTGTGCAACTTTCTCCTCATCTGTCAACTCTTCAACCTCTTCGCCATTCCGGATTTGCTCTCTGGTCAGGCGCCTATCCTTGGGCAGACACTCGCCGCTTGCAATCAGACGCCTAACTGCTAGACGCATTGCGATTGATGCAGCTGTGATTGACGCACATCTAGTTCCGCCATCGGCATTCAGAATATCACAATCAATGGTGAGTGCAATTGGCCCCAACTCCTCGAGGTCTATGGCCCCGCGCAACGAGCGCGCAACTAGTCTCTCAATCTCCTGAGTTCTACCTTTGGCACCATTACGCTCGCGACGAAATCTCCTGTCAGTCGAGCCCGGCAGTAACGAGTACTCGGCGTGAACCCAGCCTCGGTCAGCATCGCGAGGGAACCATCGAGGCAGTGAGTCTGCCTTGGTGGCGCAGGCTAGGACCATGGTATCTCCCTGCCTGTACACTAGTGATGCCAGAGCATTCGGAGTGAAGTCCAATGCAACCTCAATCTCTCTCATCTCATCCGAGCCTCGGTTGCTTTCCACATCGCCGGACTTCATCTTCGCCATGGACCGGCGAGCGGAGGTCTGCGCATGAATCATTCGCGTCGAGCGTGTGCGGGCCTGAAGACATCCACTACTTCCTGATCAGTGGTGATATACGGCCCTCCAATCAGATCTACACAGTACGGGACAGCAGAGAAAATCTCATCCAGAATCTCTCGGATAGAGCGAGGCGATCCGGGTAGGTTCAGAATCAGAGAGGAGCCACGGATGCCCGCCGTCTGCCGCGATAGGACAGCGGTAGGGACGTGCCGTAGAGATATCGCTCTCATTTGCTCTCCAAATCCAGGAAGCATGCGCTCACAAACCGCCTCTGTTGCCTCAGGAGTAACATCCCGAGGTGCCGGGCCGGTGCCGCCGGTGGTGACTACTACTGAGCAGCCCTCCAAATCTACCAAATCAGCCAGTGCCTTCTCGATTTGCTCTCTTTCATCGGGAACAAGTCTTCGCACCACTTCCCAAGGTGAGGTCAAAGCCTCTTCTAGAAAGCCAACGATTGCAGGTCCACTGATGTCCTCATAGTCTCCAGCACTGGCTCTGTCAGAGGCGGTGACCACACCAAATCTGCACATCTCCCCCACTGCCATGTCGGCCGACAAGAGGTACTCAGGATAAACACAGCCTCAACACGACTCACCTCGATATGGGCATCTTCATGAACCGCCGAGTGTGATGATTGGTCCCGGAGGCGATGGAGTGCCGAGTCTACCCCAACACGCACATTCTGCTGTTGCCCCAATGCTGATGCAGGAGCATGATTCCGTAGTCATCGCATCATTGGTTTATGTAGGCTCAGGTCCATACCATTGATGCAGGTGATTGGATGACAGAAGAAGGAAGATATACAGCACAGGTGACGATAGTCAAACAAGAATGTCCCGATGCGGATGAGAAGGAGATAGCTGAGGAATTCAGGCGCTACGAAGAAGAGTTCCTGATTCCTCCTGAGGATGCATTACGCTCTGTCGTCCGTAAGTTCCAGGCCGCTACTGGAGTAGAACTCAAGCAGATTGCTAAGCCTGAGAGGGCGGAGAAGAAAGTGGACAAGTTCGCAGACCTCGACGCCGATGACCGCAATGTCACTATCGAGGTTGCGGTAATCAGTTACACTCCGCGTGTGCAGATGGTTCGAGGAGAGGAGAGACAAGTCGCCTTCGGATGGATCGAGGACAACCCATGGCAGTCTGGAGATCAGCGTGAGCGCTGGGATTTCAAGGACTGGGGAGAGAAGGCCGAGAGCCTTGCTCCAGGCTCAATCGTACGTTTGGAGGGGGCATCTGTCAATGAGTGGAACGACAAAAGATCTCTCAATATCAATCGAACTACCCGCGTCACTGTACTGAAGGAAGGAGGGGCCGCTGCAGTTCAGATTAGCGACGAACCCTCACCTATAGAAGAGGCATCCAAGAGGGAAGGATTCGTCAATCTGGTAGCACGGCTGATTTCTTCCAAGCCTGATGTCATAGTCAAGCGCGACGGTAGCGGTGAGTTGAATGTAGTCAGAGGCAGACTTGGGGACTCCAGCGGCACCATCTCGTTCCTTTCCTGGGTCCCTCTCGAGCACGAGCCAGGAACGGTTCTGAAAATCGATGGCGCCTCAATTCGTAAGTTTAGAGACACTCCTGAAGTCAATATAGGGGACAGAACCAGAATAGAAGTCTTCCACGATTCTGCATTCGTAAGCATGGAAGACCTAGAACAGGCGAATAAAGTATCAATTTCGGAACTTCGTAATGGCATGAGAGATATCGAGGTAACAGTCCAAGTCGAGTCTTGGGAGAGTCGCACATTCGTCTCAGAGGATGGAACCGAACGTGTCGTTCGAAGTGGGGATGTGATGGATCCTACGGGCAGATGCCGACTCACCGCTTGGTGCGAGATAGATCCGAGTAGGGGGGACTTCCTACATCTAACTGGAGCTAGAGTCCAGTACTGGCAAGGTTCACCCGATTTGGTAATCGATGATGCAGCACAGATTACCAATTTGTCAGATGCACCATGGGAACCCATTGACCCAGAAGTTCACTGGGTTGAAATAGACCTCACAACGGTAGTCAATGGCGGCTCTCGTAGGGGGATCAGTACTGGCGGAACTGTAGTCACGGTGCGCCCCGATTCAGGCATCATCGAGCGCTGTCCCGAGTGCCGACGCGTTCTGCGCGATGGCGCCTGCGGAGAACACGGGCCACAACGTGGCGAGGAAGATTTGAGATTGAGATTCGTAATAGACAATGGAATCTCAAACGCATCACTACTCTTGTCCAAGACCGCTTCTGAGGCATTCCTAGGAGCCGATCAGGAATCGGTAAAGGAAGAGATATCCAAGTCAGGAAGTGCTGACTTCGTCGCATCTCTACGAGAGAAACTAATTGCTAAACGTCTGACAGTAAAGGGGCGATCTATTGTGGACGAGCAAGGTGCGATGCTACTCGCCGATGAAGTCGAGTACGACACGACTTCAGCGCACGATGCCGCCAATGAGGTCATCCAGCGCTGGGGGGTGATACTGTGATGCAGCAAGGGCCCAGAGTAGGACGTCAGAGCGCAATCAGAATCTTCGCCAATGAGTATAGAGACGCTTCTCTACCTGAGGAAGGTTCGGGAGAGTATGACCCATCATTTATCATCACCAAGATTGGTGCCAAGGTAAACCGAGCATTAGTCTGCGGAGTTATCGATAGAGTCGAGAGGAGAGAGGGTGAGAACGGACCTAATTACTCGGCCCACATCAGGGATCCAACTGGGACTCATCTGTTCAATGTCGCTTCGTTCCAGCCAGAACTACATCCAGACTTTGAGGAGCTAATGTCGCGCTATGAGACGGGAGACCGATTTCTCCTCGCTCTTGTCGGTAAGGCGAGATGGTTCGAGACCGAGGATGGAGGCATATTCAACTCTCTGAGAGCCGAGGAATTCACAATTATTGACAAGGAATGCTACACCAATTGGCTCGTGCAGACTGCCGATGCAACCCTCAGACGTATCGATGCCCACGCATCATCTTTGGAGAGTGATTTGACTCCAGCCGCACTGGAGGGAGCTGGAGTTCCATCCGATCTCGTTGACGGACTAATTCTTGCACGAGGCCACTATGGTGAGTTCGACCCCGAGGCATACCGAGTAGGAGTTCTGCAGGCTTTGTCCACAGCTACAGGCAAGACCAGTGTAATCGAGACAATTTCCGAACCTGAAGCCGCCCCGACTCTCGAACAGGCTACTCCAGAGGCCACGGCGCAACAAGCTCCGGCAGAACCCTCTGATGCCGTCGAGGCAATAATCGAGACCATTCGCTCAAGAGATACAGGTCAGGGGGTCGATTACAACGACATCGTCGCAGCCCTAGTCAACTCTGGTCACTCCCGGGAAGCGGCCGAGGATGCCATAGATTCTGCAAGAGATCAAGGCGAAGTGATGGAGCCGAGATTCGGCTTTTTCCAACTCGTTCCCGAGTAGTTCAATCGTCTTCAATCAGAGTCTCAGCGTATTCCATGCGTTCTCTGACTCTACTCATAGCAGCGGCAGCATCGATTCTATTCCTGATTCCTTCACCAATACTAGCCCCTTTCGACTCAGCGATATTGGTGGCTACAGATATCACTCTCGAGCGAACCTCTTCGCCCTCCAAAGGCCAACCTCTCCGCTCTGCCAGCCTTAGCAAAAGGCCTTCTTCAACGGAGCCCCAATTCCCCGAATGTCCTCTGAGAATACTCCCAACCATTCTCTCTAACTCCTCGACCCTAGCACCGATTGTCAACAGTGCCCCTTGAACTTCGGAATCTGATTTGTCCACATCCTTCACAATCAAGTCTCTGGCATCTTCTAGAACTGCAACAGGAGATTCCTTCTCGAACGCATCTTCAACAGTCTCGACCTCGATCACTTCTTCTGCATCATCAACAACATCGGCCTTGGAATCTCCTGAAGTTGCATTTGGGATGCCGGACCTCCATAGACTGCGCTTGATTCTACCCCAGCCTCTACCTTGACTAGTCAGAACTCCTGCAACATGACCCATCAGCACTGTTCTAGTTCCTGTAAGTGGCAATTCTAGTCGCAGACATAACTCATGCAACTCATCTCTCTCCATATCTGCTAGGTGTTCAACACTCAGTCGGCGAGAGTCGAAGTTCAGGTGTAACCATAGCCTCTGCCTCCTTTCCTTGTGGGAGCCCGATGACTTGATTCCGAAAACCTTCAACACCGCTCCAGCTTCCTTGTGAGTGAGTGATTGGATGCCTTCCCAGGACAAATCCATCTCTCCCAGAACAAGATGCTCAATCAGCCTAGCACGCAATACTTCGACAGAACCACTCTTGCCCAAACCCTCAGCCTCCGCCCTATCTCTGAGCTCCATCAGACGGCCCCGATATAGGACATCGAGGAGAGAACTGTCGACTTCAATGTCCAGCATTACGGACTCACTCACTAGCGCCGAGGTCATATCCATTGCGCAAATCAAAACCCGGTACTGTGGATTGAGGCAGTTCGGAGAATTAGCCACTATTCTTCTAGATCGATGAAGGCAGGAGCCTCCTCATCTTTGTAGAAGTCCTTAGGAACAGGCCTAGAAGATTCTTGCAGCAAGACATCCCAGTCTTTGATTGCAGAAATAGTAGCATGCGTATACTCGCTGTACTTGATGACACGATCCAGTCCAATAGTATGCCGACCGTTTCCAGACAGCACCTCGATTCTGAATTCCACATGTACTTCTGTCTCGGTTACCTCTCCCTCTGTGTCGTGACAAGCCTGTTCGAGCGTCAGGTCCCGCTGCTCCTCTGCCTGCTTCATGAGCGATCTGACTTGACGATGTCTGACTAAAATGCCAACTCTCTCTAACATCTCTGAATCCAGTCCCGAGATCATTTGATTTTGGATATGCCAACAGGTCTCACCCTCAGTCTCGGATACGCGTTTTGTGATGCTGCTTGGGAACCTATTCCTAGCCAGTAGAATCACTAGGTCCGCGTAAGGTAACGGCAGGAAGTGAGAACCACCTCTGTCCTTTGGGTCAGGCAAGAGAGCATGTCGGCGAGCAGTTGAGCCAATCGAATCGTAGACCGCCCTCGAGGTTATGTACCCTTCAATCTCCCCAGATTCTCTCAACTCCTCCATCCATCTTGCAACATCTAGACTGTCTCCCTCTGGACCATCCTGATTGCAAATTGAAGCAAATGCTGCAGGACTCAGAATCCTGAGTCCACCCCTAGCTCGCCTCAGTTGCCTACGTACTAGGACAGATTCAGCCAGAATTATCCCTCGTCGAGGTTGGTAGTCTAACTTATCATCTGAGACAAGAACCAGATTGGGTCTACGAGGAGTGCGAGCCCCTACTACTTCGCACCCTGCAGATAGCATCTCGATCTGCTTGCCGTGAAGCAGTTCTGCTGGCATTGCTAGCATGTCCGCATCACCCTCGGATAGCATGCCTATTGCTTGGGCAAAGTCGGTTACAGAGAAGCTAGTAAGATGGAGTTCCTCGTCATCAAATTCCTCGAATTGTGAGGAAACTGAACAATCAGGAGTATCGATGATGGCGAGTTTCAATTCGTCCAATCCGTCCACCTCCTGGGGGGGACACGTAACGTGCCCGTATGACCGGCGTGTACACTTGTTGATATAGGCGACCCTCTTCAAGCAGCCCGAGCGACATGGTCTCTCTCAACCAGATAAGTGCCCGTGCGGAGCTTGAGAGGCGACGCTATCAAGTTGAGGAAGCCCTAGAGGAGTTTGTTCAGAAGAGATTGTCAAAACCAGATGCTCCCGTAATGAGACTCGTCAGCGAGATTCTTCTAGGAGGTGGCAAGAGGTACCGGCCAATACTCAGTGTACTGGCATACGAGGCCTGCGGAGGAGAGGATCAGGAGAGGGCACTCAACCTAGCTCTCTCGGGAGAATTGATACACACTGCAACCCTCATCCATGATGATATCAACGACCAATCCAAATTACGCAGAGGAAAGCCAACTTTGCATACGACTACATCTCAATCACACGCTATTATCGCTGGCGACTATCTTTTCGCACTCGGTTTTGGATTAGGCGGTCATAATGATGACCGCGTAGTTGAGCGCATTGCTAGCACTTGCGGAGGATTAGCATCAGGAGAAATCCTGCAGATGGAGCATATTGGCAATCTCTCGACAACTCCTGAGGATTACTATGCGATTGTAGATGGTAAGACGGCTCGCCCCTTTGCTTCTGCCTGTTGGGGCGCTGCAATAACTGCAAACGCTGACCAGTATTCTGATTCAATGGAGGAATTTGGAATGGAACTTGGTAGAGCATTCCAACTGGTTGACGATTTACTAGATCTGACTGGCGACCCAAGTATGGGTAAGCCCCGAGGGACAGATGTCCATGATGGTAAGATGACCCTACCAATCATCCATGCTCTGACGATGCTGCACGGCTCTGATTATGAGCAGTTTACGGATGTGCTTACCAACTTCAGTGACGACAGATGGGGCGAGTTCACCGAACTAATCGAGAAGGCTGGCTCCCTGCAATACGTCAGGCAACTGATAGAGAATCACATCGAGAGGGCGTTGAATGCTCTAGAGGAACTGCCCGAGTCTAGAGCTCGAACTTTGATGGCAGAACTCACCAAGATGTCCGAGAGGCGCCGGACTTGAGTCCAATGTCACTTGAGCGCACTGAATGGGACGCCATAGTCATCGGCGGTGGACCTGCTGGCAGTACGACTGCCCGCTATGCCGCCGAAGGAGGAGCGGCTGTACTAGTCATCGATGGCAGAGATCCAATTGGCTCGCCTCTACAGTGTGGAGAGTTAGTGCCGAGCAATGACGAGATGAGGCGATTGTGCCCTAATGTTCCTGACATCGACGACCTTCTACGAACGCCTGAGCATGCAATTTCTTTGAGGACCAAGGAAATGCATCTGATGCCACCATCGGGCAAGCCTCTGAGGTATCCTTTTGAGGGCGTGGTCCTGAACAGAGTGACTCACGATGAGGAGTTGGTAGAACTGGCGCGTTCTAGCGGAGCCGAGTACCTTGTAGGAACCCGAGTTGCACAAATCGAATCTAACAAGGTAACCCTTGTAGATGGCTCGCAGTACACTGCCAAGGTCATCATCGGAGCAGGTGGCCATAACGACCCCCTGAGAAAGTCACATTGGAACGTTGAATCGCTGAATATTCCTGTTAAGTTCGTGTTGATGGACGGAGAATTCGACGAAGTACTGGAACTGCACTTCGGATCAGTTGCCCCCGGCGGTTACGCCTGGGTATTCCCCAAACAGGGCGGGGCCAACATAGGATTGGGAATTCAGAGAAAACTAGCCAAGAGTAGGAGCCTAAACCTGTACTCTGAGGAATTCTTTTCACGATACCAAGGAGAAATCAGTTTCAGTGGCGCAGGATCTCTTCCAATGTCAGGTACAATTCCTAAGTTCGTCAAGGGAAATCACTTACTCGTAGGCGATGCAGCAGGCATGGTCCTACCATCGAATGGAGCAGGAATCACGATCGCGATGATCGGTGGCAGAATAGCAGGACAAGTAGTCGCTGAACATATCGCAGATGCAACCCCTCTTGAGGAGTATGAGAAAAGATGGAACAAACAGATGGGCAAGGTGATGCGCAACTCGAAATTCGCGTTCAAACTTGGAACTCTGATGTTCCGCTCACCAGATTGGTTACTCAATCTCATGTTCAACAGGCTGACTAAGCCATTCATCTGGAGGGCAGTTACCTGTAGATCGCTATTCAGCCTCAGGTGAGCGACCCTGCCAAATTGTAGCCATGCCAGGGAAAACAAGTTTCGCAGAAACCTGCTCGAAACCAGTATCTTCAAGCATTCTGACGTAGTCTTTGGTAGTACCAAAGCTCGCATAGGTCTTGGTCAGCCACTTCCAGGGGTTACTCTCCGAATTGTAGAACAGTCTAGCATAACTTGAGACCCATAATCGCATCCAAAGCCACCCCATTACACCATGCAGACGGTTAACCTTGGCAGGCTCGACCATCACGAATACTCCTCCGGGTTTGAGCACCCTGAGGGTCTCTGCTAGGCCCGCCCGCTTGTCGAACCAGTCTCTAAACGAGAACAGGGAGCAGACTGCATCGAAGGAAGAATCCTCGAAAGGCAATTCTTCTGCTGTTCCTTCGACGAATTCTACAGCAGACTCGCCCCGAGACTCTCTCTTCGGACCGACTCTTCCTTCGGCTACCCTGAGCATCTCAGGAATCGGATCTAGGCAGACCAATTCTTCACCCTCAAAGTCCTCAGCAAAACTCCCCGGTCCGCAACCAATCTCGAGAACCCTGCCACTGGAAGGCAGACGCTCCCTCACCATTCTTCGCCAGCGCGAGACTTGGCCCAGTGTAGCGAAGCGGTTCACTTTGTCATAAACTGGGATTGTAGCCTCCAAATTCTGCTGGAGTTCGTTCCAGTCAGACTCCCCGATTCGCTCGGCGTCCATGGGCCTCGCTGAGACCTCACATATTTGGTTGAATCCCGGTAAATTACTGCAAAATCACGAAGGAATCGCATGGTCAAAGTGATATACCGTTCGTCTTTCGCGCGTGTCACCGAAGGTGACACAATGGGACGAGCAGATATACTCCGAGCAATCAAGGACTCGGAGAGCGGAGCAAAGAAGATCCAATCGGACGCGGAGGCGAAGGCGTCAGAGACCGTCTCCAACGCCCGCGTCAAGGCCGCAGAGTCAACCAGCTCAGGTAGGCAAGGGGCCGATGACGAGGCTGCTAAGATGCTGAGAGATGCACGCGACGCGGCTCAGAAGGAAGCCGAATCCGTGGCTGCGGAAGGTGAGGCAGAACTCGAGCGTGTTGCCAGTGAGGGCAAGAAGAACCGCAGTGCGGCAGCCGACGCCGTTCTCGAAGCCTTCCGCAAGGATTAGTCCCGGGGTGACATCATGAGCCAACTGACACCAGAAGACATGTCGCGTCTGGTTGTAGCTGGCACAAAGGATCAACTCAAGACCACGATTGATGTAATGGCCGGACTCTCATTGGTCCATATCAATGACTACAGCAGCGATGACGAGGACCTGTCAATGGGAACTCCATACGATGCTTCCGAGGATATCAGCCGCAGACTCACCAAGATGAGAGGGGCTGCTGCTAAGTTGCAAGCCCCAAGTCAATCCGAGCTAATGGCTGCTCCAGAGGTTCGCAGGAACCTGTCTGGAGACATCGACGACTTGGTCGAAAACGCCCTAAGCCTCAACGATGAGATGGATTTGCTTGAGATAGAGGCGGCCCAGATAGAAGAGGAACTGGAAGTTCTGGCCTTGTTAGCTCCACTCAGCCTAGAGATGGAACTGATGAGGGAGTATGAGTCACTCACTCAATTCATTGGCACAGTTTCGTCACTCAGCAAGGCACGACCCGCTTTGGCTTCTCTAGGAGATTCAGCAATTCACATGAGTAGTGAGATTGCAAAGAATGGAGTAGTCGCTGTTTTCTGCCGTAACGAGGAGGCGGACGCAATCCAGAAGATGCTCTCTGAGCATGACTTCCAAGCCATTTCGATTCCTGAGTCAAATGGTCTACCAAGTGAAAGAATCTCCGAGTTGAACGAGAGAAAAGCCGAGATAGAAACGAGAATCGAGGCTTTACAGAACGAATTCTCTGAGTGGTCAGATTCCAACAGTGGCATGCTATTCGGAGGCATGGAACTTCTAGAGCGAGATTTGCAACTAGCCACTGCTCCAGTCAGGGTCGCAGTCAGCGACCACGCATTCGTCCTTGATGGTTGGATTCGATCTGCCGCTGAGGAAGAAGTCAAGGCTGCTCTATCAGGTGTTTGTACGCATGTAGACATTGAGAGGTACGAACCCCCTGCTCACAGCCATGGCCACCATCACGACGAGGATAAGGAGGACATGCCTCCAATCGATTTCTCACCTAGGAACTACAGCAAGCCATTCGAGATGCTTACCGATGTTATGGGGAGGCCGGCTTACGGCAAGGTCGACCCGACCTTCTTCATGTTCCTGACCTATCCGATCTTCTTCGGCATGATTCTGGGGGACATGGCTTATGGCCTCTCAGTAATGGCTCTGGGAGCATTCATTTGGAGAAAATTTCCTCTCAACGACATGATGTCAAATGTTGCGGGATTCCTTTTCACAATCGGAACTTCTACACTGATTTTCGGTTACATCTATGGTGAATTCGCCGGTTTCGAATTCCTGCCGCATGGGCATTGCGATATTGACCACATAATCGGAGTAGCCCAGTGTGAAGCCGCATACATGGCTGATGGTGTAACTCATGGTCACTATCATTGGGAAGATGGCCATGCGCCTTGGTGGGTTGCATGGATGACTAACCTGTACCCCAACGGCGGAGAGTTCTACTGGGTTTGGGAAGGACCTCTTGAACTGACATTAGCCTATCCATTCCACCGCGTTTCGACCAACCTTGAGAACCTAATTCTACTAACCATTTACATGGGAATAATCCACATCCTAATCGGTCTCATGATTGGATTCCGCGATGTCTACAAGTCCCACGGTCTGATGGACGCTATCTTCGAGAAGGGCTCGTGGATGGTGGTCTTGCTCGGAGGCTTCGTCTTCGGCTACGGCTTCCTAAGCAATGACTGGGATATCGCAACTCCTGGAGCAGCAATTACCGGAGTTGGCGTTGTTATGGTCATGGTCCTACTCGCGCATTACGAGAAGATGGGATGGGGAATCGGGATTCCTATGGGGGTACTCGAGTCTCTTGGCATGCTGCCAAAGGTGGTATCTTATGTCAGACTCTTCGCTGTAGGCGTTGTAGGTGTCAAGATTGCTGCCACAGGCAATGAGATGATCTACGAGGTCATGGCCCACACTCTATCAGATCTCAGCCATGCCTCTACAATGGACATTATTCTGATTCCTGTCATGTTCATCGGCTAGCTACTTGTCCAACTCTTCGCCCTAGTTCTGGGTATTTTTAGTCCAAACATCCACACTGTCAGACTGCATTTCGTCGAGTGGATGATGCAATTCTACGAAGGGAGCGGCCTCCCCTTCAAGGCGTTCGGCTTCAAGCCGGACAAGGTTGAGGTCGAGTGATACTCACATAGTGAGAAAAAACGGAGGAAAAAACATGGAAAACAAGAGAATGAATACGGCATACCGCCTTCTGATGACTGCCTTCATGGTGACCCTAGTCGCCGGTGTAGTTACAGCTCAGGAGAGCGCGGCTGACAATGAACAGACAACTGAGTCCATGGCTAAGCTAGCGGCAGGAATCGCTCTAGCAGGCTGTGGTATCGGAACTGGCCTAGCGCAGAGCTCGATCGGCGCAGCAGCCATCGGCATGATTGCTGAGGACGGCTCCCAATTCGGTACAGGGCTTCTGTTCACTGTTCTGCCTGAGACCATTGTTCTGTTCGGTTTCCTATCGATCTACCTATTGTAGGTCGTTGGAGACTCAGACAAAGGAGGATGCATGTCACTAGACAAATTAGCAGGTGAAATCGAAGCGATGGCCAAAGCCGAGGCTAAGGCCGTCACTGACGAGGCAACCAAAGAGGCCAAGCGAATCGCCAAAGAGGCGAAGGAAACAGTCTCCTCTTACCGAGAGGAGGCCATCGCTAATGCCTCTAGAATGTGCGACCAGATAGCCGTCGAGAGCATCGCAGCCGCAAGGCAGCGAAACCAGAAGACGCTACTAGTCGCTCGCAGAGCCGAACTTGACGCCACCTGGGAAGAAGTACTGTCACGTGCAGCTTCCCCTGATATGAAAGGCAGGAATGAAGTACTCAATTCTCTATTGGCACAGGCTTCGGACGAGGCTCCATCTGGGATGATACTCAAACCGGTCAAGACCGACAGAGACTTCCTCTCCAAGAACTCCTCTGGGTTCGAGATTGGAGACGAGGTTGACGGCCTAGGCGGGTTCGTGCTTGAGGACTCTGATGGCTCGGTTCTGATGGATTACCGATTCGAAGGCCGTCTAAGTAATGCTTGGGACGACAGACTTGGAGAAGTCAGTAACATACTATTCGGAGAGTGAGAAAGGATGGCAATCGCAGCCGGGAAGGGCAACTGGGCCAATGCTGCAGCCCGCAGCAAGGCTAGGAAGTCAAAGTTGCTCGAAGAGACCCGGCTGCGCCAACTCCTGAAGAGCGGCCCGGAGACGATTGCCGCAAGTATCGGAGAACTCGATTACAGAAAAGAGATGGATATCTACTCGGCCAGACTCAGTGGAGCTGATCTAGTCGAGGCAGCGCTTGCCCACAATCTCGAGAGTGAAGTCTCCGAGGTCATGAACTACTGTCAGGGTAATCTGAGGAGCATCGTGGCGGTTTTCGCCCTCCGCTTCTCATATAGCAACGCCAAGGCGGTGCTGCGCGCTGTTAATGGTGGAATCAGCGCTGAGAATCTAGCTAGCTCAGTTCTACCCGATGAGAATGAACTCAATGTAGACTGGATTGAGATTGCCAGACAAAGCGAGACTCTTGTGGATGTCGCAGCAGCGATGCGTGGCACTCCTTGGGGCTCAGCAATCTCCGACATGGACGCTGACGCGCGCTTGCAGGAATACGAGGATACTCTCGACAGGCACTACTACAGAGAAGCCATCACTGAATTGAAATTGAGTGGACTCGGGCACAGCCTTCTACTGGGCTATTTGCGCAAGGAGATTGACCACCGAAACATCGTCAATCTACTACGCGCGCTGAGGCAAGATTTGCCCTCGGAGCAGCGAATGGACGCCATGCTTGATGGTGGAAGCGCTCTCAAAGGCAGTCTGTTGAAGTCGGCAGCCGAGGCCGATAACCAAGACGCCCTGGTGGAAGTATTACGGCGCTCCATCATGGACACGACTGAGCTCGAAGAGAAAATCGAGGAATCCAACAAATACGGTGGATTCGATCCAGTGGTCAGTTATCTGGCCGAAGAGAGAAGGTCGGACATGAGAAGAATGAGTCATCTGAATCCTCTATCGGCATTCCCTGTCATTTACTACCTAGAGAGCAAGGTAATCGAAGTACAGAATCTACGCCTGCTGGTGCGCGGCAAGGCAGTAGGTCTACCAGACGACGTAATCGAAGCGCACATGACATTCTGAGGTGAGATAGGTGGAGATAGTGATAGTAGGCTCTCCCGAGTTCACACTTGGATTCCAGTTAGCAGGCATTACACGCCTGCACAATCCGAGCAACGACGAAGAGATGAGCAAAACTCTTCGAACACTGCTCGACGAGAAGGAGGTCGGAATCATCGTTACTGATTCTGCCGACCTCATGCGCATGCCGGACAAGCTGAGACAGCGTATGACCGACAGCATCACGCCCACAGTACTGGGCATTGGGACTGAGGAGGACAATACCCTCCGTGAGTCCATCAAGGCTGCTCTAGGAGTGGACCTTTGGAAGTAGATTCCTCAAATACAGGATAAGGAAGTGGAAAAAATGAGTGAAGAAAGTGGATTGATTTACAGAATCTCAGGTCCGGT
>CENY01089270.1_pt1 | contig 18661 bp, 19 predicted proteins | sample 356181 | NCBI WGS metagenome assembly CENY01 (sample SAMEA2619840, study PRJEB7988) | marine metagenome | isolation source: saline water (ENVO:00002010), including
CCAGGCTGCCGTTCGGCGACCAATCGTTTGACGCCTGTCTGATCGCCGTATCGATACAGTACCTGGTGCGACCTGCGGAGGTCTTTCGCGATGTCGGCCGGGTTCTCAAAGCCGGCGCGCCGATGATCGTCTCCTATTCGAATCGCCTGTTTCCAACTAAAGCGGTTATGATCTGGCAGATGCTGGATAATGAGGACCACGGCCACCTTGTCGCACATTACTTCGAGACTTCTGGGTGTTTCGGAGCTGCGGAGGTCAAGGATCTCAGTCCCGATCCAGGCGTTTCGGATCCGTTGTTCGTGGTCGTGGGGCGGCGGAGTGCCACCCAGCACGGGCTGGAATGATGTGAGATTTAGTTGATGGCAGTTACGGTCACGCCATTGGGCCAGTCATTTGGCGTCGAGATCGGCAACGTCGATCTCACCGTACCGCTCGACGAAGCGACATTTGCACACATCAAGCGGGTCCTCATTGAGAAGCAGGTCGCTGTCATCTCCGATGTTCCGACCGACATCAAAGTCCTGGTGGACTTTGGCCGACGCTTCGGTACCTTTCGCCCCCATATCCTGAGCCAATACCATCATCCCGACGCTCATGAAGTCGCAGTCATTTCAAATGATCCCGCGACGGGTCTTGCCCGAACGACAAGTCGTCCGGCGGGCTCGTTCTGGCACGCAGACCTGACATACGAGCGCAATCCCTGCGATGTTTCGTTCCTCTATTCGGTCGAAGTGCCCGACGAAGGTGGTGATACCCGATTTTCCGACATGATCGGGGCTTACGAGACTCTGCCGACGGCTCTGAAAGAAAAGATTGAGGACCTCACCGCGATACACCGGTACGGAGGACGTGCCCCAGATACGTCGATTGTCGGACTATCGGAGGATCAAAAGGCGGCACATCCGGATGTGGAGCATCCGGTCGTGCGCAGAATTCCGGAAACGGGGTGCAAGAGCCTCTACGTCAGCCCCGCGTACACGGTCCAGATTGTCGGCTATGACGAGCGGGAAAGTGACACCCTGCTCGAGGAATTATTCGGCTACGCTCTCACGCCCGAACTTGAATATCGTCACAAGTGGCGGGATCGCCAGATCGTCTTCTTCGACAATCGGACAACGATGCATAGCGCGACCCCCGATTACCCGCCGGATGCCATGCGGACGCTGTACCGTATGTTCGTCGCCTTCGAAGATGCCGCCTGAGCGGGATTGTCACTCGGTCACTGATTCCATCCCACTTTTTTCAATCCGGCAAAGAACCTCTCCATGTCTTGGAGATCGCCATCGCGGGATTGCGGGTAGATGATCCAGATCGGACCCTTGTCACGGACCCGCATGTATCTGCCATTCATTTTGAAGGCGAGCAGCACATCTCGTTGGGAGAGATCTTCAGCGGGAATCTCAGCCCGGAAGTCATTGAGTGCCAGGGCCACGACGGTCTGGCCTTCGGCGCCAACCGCTGCCGCAAGATCACGGGCCCAAACGCCTTCAAACGTCACCTCGCCGTCGGTCCAGGGTGTTCTTGTGACCAACGAAGCGCCGCCCAATGATTCGAGCATGGCAAGGTCAAAGTGGGCTTCGTCACGGTTGTTGGCTTTGGAGATTTTTCCGGCCACGGTCAAAACTATGCCGTCAGCGGGTTTGGGGAGAGATCCTGCACCCACGGCGAACGTGCCGGACGGCACGAGAAGGGCGAGAACGAGGAGCGACAGTCGAATCGCCGACAAGATTTGATCTTCAGATTCACGCATCAGACGTGGACCTTCCCACTCAAACGGGACCGTCCCCCCCCACGATCCCCTGCCCCGACGACGAAGGGGCAGGACTCTATCAGCATACCAAAGTGAGCGGGTTAACGTTATTGGGAGGACCTGGGAACCGAATCGGTGGCGTGGAGACTGCGTCCTCGACCGGTCACGCGTTGCTGGCATGATGGACGCTTGTGTGTGTGTCGGGCCTCAGTCACGATGCGTCCATGGAAAGATTCTATATGGGTCACGGAACATCCGCTGACTGGCGGAGCGCAGTGCGTACCGCGCTGAATTCGGCTGGGATTCCGGAGCGGGGCGCCAACGTGGGATTTCTCTACGTGACGGATCACTTCGCCGGCGCGATGGACGAGATTCAGGCTGAACTTCAGGCGCTGACGGGAATTGAGACGTGGGTAGGCACGACGGGGATCGGGATTTGTGCCACGGGAATCGAGTATTTTGATGAGCCCGCCATCGCGCTCCTCGCGGGGTCGGTTCCGGATGACATGCACAACGTTATCGATACTGGAACGGCTACGCCGGATGAGGCTTGCGCAAAACTGGCCGGCGCCCTTGGTACCCGGGAAGGCCGTTTCGGAATCATTCATGCCGATCCCCACAACACATACCTGGCCGATCTGGTTCCCGCCGTCGTTGAGGCGACGGGAGCCTTTCTGGTCGGCGGCCTGACGTCGTCGCGGGGGGAGCATCCACAGATTGCCGGTGGCATGACGTCGGGCGGCATCTCCGGTGTATTGTTCGAACCAGACGTTGCCGTGGCGACGGGACTGACTCAGGGGTGCTCACCCATAGGGCCTGCCCACGAAGTGACGGACTGCCAGGAGAACATCATTATCGCCCTGGATGAGCGGCCTGCTCTGGAGGTGCTCAAGGAAGACATCGGTGAAGTTTTAGCCCGCGATCTTGGGCGGATTGGTGGGTACATCTATGTGGCGTTTCCCGTCAGTGGTATGGACCGACCCGACTATCTGGTTCGAAATCTGGTCGCTATCGACCCTTCGGCCGAGGTCTTCGCGGTCGGTGCCGAAGTCTCAGAAGGCGATACGGTCATGTTCTGTCGGCGCGACGGTCAGGCCGCTCACGTCGATCTGAAGCGTATGCTCAGCGATCTCGCCAGCCGGGTAGGAGAATCGACGCCCAAAGGAGGTATCTATCATTCGTGTCTGGCACGGGGTCCGAACCTGTTCGGTCCCAATTCGGAAGAACTTCGGACGATTCAGGAAGCCCTCGGTGACGTCCCCGTCGTCGGCATGTTCTGTAACGGTGAGATCAGCCACCAGCGGCTTTACGGTTACACCGGCGTCTTATCCTTGTTCCTCTAAACCGTTCGATCGGTCAGGGTATGAGAACACTCGAACCGGTCGTTTTGCGCGCCTCGAGGTCAGCATGGGCACGGCCGGCTTCTTGTAACGGATACGTTTGATTCACATCGATCTTGACCGCACCGCTGTTGATCACGTCGAACAAGTCTCTTGTGGCGCTTAGAAGGTCTTCCCGTGATTCGATGTAGTGGTGCATCTTTGCCCAGGTAAAAAAGAATGACTCCGCACCGAAAACCTGACTGAGGTGGACCGGTTCGATATAGCCGGAAACGTTGCCAAAGCTCACCAGCATGCCCCGCGGGGCCAAACACCGCATCGATTCATCGAACGTGGCTTTACCGATGGAGTCGTAGACTACGGGAACCCCGTGGCCGTTCGTCAATTCACGTGCCAGTCCCGCAATGTCATCGCGACCGTGAACGAGAATATGGTCCGCGCCATGGGCCCGCGCTATGTCGACCTTGGCTTCGCTGCCGACCGTCCCGATGGTTGTAACGCCCAGGTGCTTGAGCCACTGACACGCGATCAGTCCTACGCCGCCTGCCGCGGCGTGAAACACCACAACCTGGCCCGGCTCTACCCGAAAGGTCTGTCGAATCAGGAATTGAACCGTGATCCCTTTGACCATCGCCGCGGCCGCGATCTTGTCGTCAATCGAGTCAGGCAGCGGGACGAGGCGCTCTGCGGTCAGGATTCGTTCGTCCGAGTAGGCTTCGAGCGGCATGGCCGCGTAAGCCACGCGATCTCCGACGTCGAATTCGGTCACGCCGTCACCGACGGCTTCGACGACCCCTGCGGCATCGAGGCCTAGGCTGCAAGGGACCGGTGTCGGGAGATGATGGTCACCGCGGCGCCGGTGTACATCCGTGAAATTGACGCCGACGGCGGTATGCCGAATGAGGGCTTCGCCTGCATCGGGGGCTCCGAGTTCGCGCGCTTCCCATGACAGCGCGTCCGGTCCCCCGGTTTCGTTGATCACCATCCAATGACTCACGGCGTTTCTCCTTGGTGACGAGAACCCTGTTTCCGCTATGTCAACGGCACGTCAAAGGATTCTCCTACCTTGTCTCCGACTTCATGAAGTTCGGCAATGATTTCCGGCGGAATTGGTATGCCATTGGCAGTACGTTGGCGCTCTGTGGCCGCGGCGCGCTGACCCGGGAGTCGGGCGTCGTCACCCGTCGCGCTGAGATACTGGGACACCCAGCCGTCAATGTGCCGCTCGAATGTATCCCGCCCGACCACGCGTTCCGGATTGGCGACAAAGAAGAAAGCGCCGACATGCATCGTGGCGCTGCCGATCGCGGGCTGTGCACCTTGCATGGTGGGCGCGAAGGTCCCCGAGAGGCTGGCGGCAAGACACTCCACCATCATGGCGAGGCCAATGCCCTTCGGTCCACCCACCGGCAGCATCGCACCCAGTAAAGCCTGTTCGGCGTCGGTCGTCGGTTCGCCGTCGGGGCCAATGGCCCAGCCTTCGGGAATGTCTCTACCCGCCCTGTTTGCCATCAGCACGCGTCCGCGTGAGGTGACGCACGTCGCCATGTCGAAGATCAACGGGTCCCGTCCCGCAATGGGAGTGGCAAATGAGATGGGATTGTTGCCTATGGCTCTTCCCTGTGACCCCGGCAATGACATCACCGGTGAGGTCGCCTGCATGAGAACAGAGACCATTCCCGCCTCGGCGGCGCGCAACGGAAACATGCCGATGGCGCCGAGGTGACCGCCATCCCGGATGAAGCAAGGTACGAATGCCGTATCGTGGGCCAGCTCGATGGCACGGTCCATTGCTTTGGGGCCGACCACCTGGCCCAGACCGTCATCTCCGTCGATCACCAGGACGGCATCGCGCATCTCGAACGTCATGTTCGGGTTGGGATTGATGTCGCCGGACTCGAACTTCTGCACATAAGTCATGACGCGCGTGACACCGTGGGTTTCATAGCCCCGGGCATTGCAGCGTGCCATGACCTCCGCAGCGAGACGTGAATCGTCTTCGGGCATGCCGCAGGCGTCGAAAACCCGTGCCAGCCATGACGTCAACGTCTTGCGATCGACGCGTTGATGGGGGGCGGCTTGATCGTCAGCGGCGGCGGACATGGTTCATCCTTTCTCGCTCAGGGCATCGTGGACGGCATTCGCGATCATCATGCTGGACCGCAGCAGGGCTTCATCCGTGAGACCCGCGCAATGAGGTGTCAGAGTCACGTTCTCAACGCCATCGAAAACGTTGCCGGCCGGAAGTGGTTCGTCTTCGAACACGTCGATAAAGGCGTTGCCGATCGTTCCGTTCTTGAGAGCCTCGGCCAGCGCCGCGTCGTCGACAACACCGCCGCGCGCTGTATTGATGAGCATCGAATCGGGCTTCATCTTGGCGAGCGCATTGCCATCTATCAAATGATGGGTCCCGTCGGTACGGGGAACGCTGAGGGTGACCACGTCCGATTCGGACAGCACGTCGTTGAGCGATGCGGGCGTCACGCCCAACTCTGTCCACAGAGGATCATCTTCCTTGACGTAAGGGTCGTAGGCCAACATACGCATGCCGAAGGCGCCGGCGCGCTTGGCCACCTCGCGGCCAATGATACCGAATCCCACGAGCCCCAGGGTCTGGCATTTTGCCTCGCGTCCGATCACCTTTGTTCTGGGCCAGGTGCCGGTGCGCACCTCCTCGGTAATTCCGTACATGGCTTGGCGCAGCATGACCAACATGGCGCCGATGACATACTCGGAAACTGATTCTTCGAGTGTTCCGCGAGCCGGTTGAACCCTCACGTCGCGAGATGCGCAGGCCTCCATATCGATGTTGTCGAGTCCCACACCGAGGCGCCCGACGATGATCAGGTTGGGCGCGGCATCCAGCAGTGGGGGACGAACCTGTGTCCGGTTCCGCACGATCAAGCCGCGGCAATCCTGGAGCCGTTCGTGCAGTTCGTCGGTCCGATTAACCAGATCCGGATCGTAGAAGACGTCGAAGTCGGCGGACAAAAGGTCTACCGCCTCCTCGTCAAGAAACTCGCTGATGACAACGTCTGCCATTTGGCGTCCGCTCCCCGTAATTAATGAAATAATAGGCCGGCAATCGAACAGGCTCACCGTGGCCGTGATGCCGATTGGCATCGGCCAGAGAATGGAACCCTGAGGTCATATCGTCAATGGATGGCCCGTGGTATGCCTAACAACCAACCCCTATGATCGGCGCATGGCCGGGCACGGGAAACACGATGGCTGCGAATAACTGGTCTCACCGAATTCGTATGGCTGTGGATATCGGTGGGACATTCACTGATTTCCAGGTGTTCAACGAGTCGAACGGCACCCTTCATGAACTGAAGACTCCGACAACACCAGCCGATCCCGCCGTCGGCCTGGTGACGGGACTCAACCTGGCAGCCGATCGATATGGCTTCGATTTGTCGGAGGTGGCGTTGCTGCTCCATGGCACGACGATCGCCACGAACGCCGTTCTGGAGAGGAATTTTCCTGACTGCGCATTGATCACAACCGACGGATTCGAAGACGTTCTGGAAATCGGTCGCCACATGCGCAAGGACGTATACGGGCTGTATGCTGAGGACCGTGTGCTCCTCGTTCCACGGACCTTGCGCTTTGGCCTGAGGGAGAGGGTCGATTCCAGCGGTCGTGTCCTTGTCCCAATTGATCGGGAGCAGGCGAAGTGCCTCGCGACGGAGGTCGAAAACAGCGGCGTCAAGGCGGTTGCCATATGTCTGCTGAACGCTTTCATGAACCCCGTCCATGAAACCGCCATCCGAGAGTTGTTGCTTGAAGCAGCCCCGGATCTGGATGTTTCGGTGTCAACGGACATCAGCCCGGAAATTCGTGAATACGAAAGAACGTCCACGACGGTTCTGAACGCCTTGCTGATGCCGGTGGTTCGAGGATACGTGGAACGCCTGGAAGCGCGCCTCGGCGAAACCGGCACCGAGCCACGCGTGCTGCTCATTCAATCGAACGGCGGTATGAGTACGCCGGGCGTCGCGGCACAACAACCAGCACGTCTCTTGTTGTCCGGGCCATGCGGTGGTGCCATTGCTGCCGAACATCTCTCGCAGGTGTTGAGTTTCGAGAACCTCGTCGCGGTCGATATGGGTGGGACGAGTTTCGATATTTCGCTTGTTCACCAGGGGCGGGCGGCCATGGTGACAGAGGGAGAGATCGATGGTTGTCCGGTTCGCCTGCCCATGGTCGATATCCGCACGATTGGCGCGGGTGGCGGTTCGATCGCGAGGGTCGACGACAGTGGCAGGCTCCGGGTAGGTCCGGAGAGCGCAGGCGCAGATCCGGGACCAGCCTGTTACGGCCATGGTGGCACGCTGGCGACGGTTTCAGATGCGAACCTGACACTCGGCCGGTTGTTACCCGCCGCATTTCTCGGGGGGGCGTTAGCGCTCGATCGAGATGCCGCCCAGCGTGTCATCGCCCGGAGTGTTGGCGACCCTCTACGCCTGAGTGTGGAAGATGCCGCAGAAGGAATGGTCGGCATTGCCAACGCCAACATGGCAAATGCCATGCGCCTCAGCCTATTTGAAAAAGGCTTTGATCCCGCGGACTTCGCCCTGGTTGCCTTCGGCGGCGCGGGGGGACTGCACGCTGTCGCCTTGGCCGAAGAGCTCGGCATGAACAGGATTGTGTTTCCCCGGGCGGCGGGCACGTTATCAGCCTATGGCATGCTGTGGACCGACATTCTCCACCAGGCCGCGCAAAGCCGGATTCTTGAGGCCCTGCCACAGAGCCTGGGGACGCTGCAGGGAATTGCCCAGTCCCTGTTGTCTGAAGGGCGTGCCGCATTGGACGCCGATGGCATCGAGCAGGACCTGTGGGATCTCACGCTCTCGGCGGATATGCGATACGTGGGCCAGGGATACGAGTTGACGGTTCCGTGGGATGGTCTGAGCGTGGATGAAGATGTGCTGAATGTTGCCGTCGCGGATTTTCATGCGGCACACCGAGCCCGGTTTCTGCATGCCGACCCGTCGGAGCCCGTTGAAATCGTGACCCTGCGCGTTGCCGCCCGAGGACGATTGGAGCGCCCGGATATGGTTCAGGATCTGGTGCCCGCATCTAACGCGAAGTCGTTGCGACATGAGATATATGCCAATGGGGCATGGCATGAGGTGGACATGCTTCGCCGGTCTGATTTGCGGCCGGGGTCGCCGCTGAAGGGACCGCTACTGATCACCGAGGAATTCACGACAATTCTGCTATTATCAAACTGGCGGGTGGAGATGCACCCGACCGGGAACCTCATTGCAGAACGGGCTTGAGGAAAATGGGCATGCGAAACGCCGTTGACCCTGTCCAGCTCGAAATCATACGGAACGCACTTGTGGCGGCCGCCGAGGAGATGAGTATTGCGGTCTATCGGGCAGGTCGCTCCAACGCCATTCGGGAAATGCTCGATTTCTCGACCGCCGTATTCGATACAGATGGCCGGAATATTGCGCAGGCGGCGCGCATCCCCATGCACCTGAATACGATGGCGCCGTGTCTTGAAACCATCCTACGGGATTTCATCCCGGCGGATGAGTGGGAAGAAGGCGACGTTGTCGTGACCAACGACCCCTACTGCGGCGGTTCGCACTTGCCCGACATCCTGACCTTTCAGGCGGTATTCGTTGACGGGAAGCGTGTCGGGTTCACCGGCGCAATGTGCCACCATTCGGATATCGGAGGACCTGCGCCCGGCAGTTACAACACCTCCGCTACCGAAATCTATGCGGAAGGGCTGCGCATTCCGCCGTTGAAAATCAAGGCGCGTGGCGAGCTCAATACTGACGTGCTGGCTCTGCTGCTGCAGAACGTCCGGGAACGGACGATGTTCCGCGGCGATCTCATGGCGCAGATCGCGGCTCTGGAGATTGGTGGCGGTCATGTTCTCCGGCTCGGGGACAAGTACGGATTTGCGACCCTGACGCAGGCTTCCTCGCAGATCCTGGACCAATCCGAAACGGCCGTACGCCGCACCATCGAGAGCGTGCCCGACGGCGAATACGCTTTCGAGGATTTCGTCGACGACGACGGCATCAGCGATGATCCGATTCGCATTGCGGTGCAACTTACCGTGTCGGGTGACAGGGTACTCGTCGATTTTGCGGGGACGTCATCCCAGGTTGCCGGACCAGTCAATTGCACTCTGAACGTCGCGAAGTGCGCCGTCTACTATGCGGTGATCGCGGGCCTCGGTGGCGAATTCCAGGCGAACTCAGGTTGTTACGCCCCGATCGAAGTGATCGCGCCCGAAGGCAGTGTCGTCAATGCTCAGGCGCCAGCTCCCGTCGTCAATCGAATTGCCGTTGGCCATCGAGTCGTCAACGTCATTCTGGGTGCACTCTCTCAGGCGCGCCCGGACCACATTCCGTCGGCCTACTATGGTGTGTCGTACCTTTATGCGCTGCAGGCGGCAGAGGGCGATGACAAGGGCCCGGTTTACCTCGATTCGATCGTCGGGGGATGGGGCGCAGAGCCGTCCCGTGATGGCGCAAGCTCTTTCTCCTGCGGGCTCCACAATCTGGCGTCCATTCCCATTGAGATGGTCGAGGACCGACACCCTATCGTGTTCACAAAGTATGCGCTGAGACCCAACTCGGGGGGTGCCGGAAAATTTAGAGGCGGTCTGGGAATGATCCGGGAATGGCGCCTCGAATCCGACTCTGGTGTCTTCGCTGCAAATTTTGATCGTTTTCGTCATCCACCCTTCGGTCTCCATGGAGGCGAGCCCGGGTCCGTTGGGCGATTGACTCTCAGTCGTGACGGCCAGACACAGGCGCTCGGATCAAAGGTCAGTGGCGTGGCTCTTCGGCGAGGCGACGTCATTACCGTGGAAACATCGGGTGGCGGTGGTTTCGGCAACCCGAATGAAAGGCACCCGGAGGCTATCCAGTTGGACCTGGATACAGGGTACGTCACGCGGGCGGCGACGGAACGGGACGAAACACGCTAAACCCTGAGAAGTCTGCAGGAACCAACGGTTCGCTCATTGCCGTATGGGTTCCGGAACCCCGCTTGTGATGCACCCTCCGGCAGTCTTCACGAATTGATGATCACGTTGTGTTGAGCTGGTTCTGGACAAGTCGGTCCAGAATTCCCATATCGCCTGTATCGGACTTGAAACGGATACCTGAAAAATGGCGAGACCACGAGAATTTGATGCCGACGTTGCCCTGGAGCAAGCCATGCAGGTGTTCTGGGACATGGGATACCAATCCGCTTCGCTCAGTTCACTTACACGAGCGATGGGTATCTCGAAATCGAGCTTCTACGAGGCCTTCGGCAGCAAGCACGAACTCTATCTTTCGGCGCTGGAGCACTACAACGCGACCGTCTCGGGCCGCGTGGTGGCCAACTTTCAGGAAAGCGAGTCAACGCGCGTGGCGATTTCCTGGTGGTTCGAATTCGTGATCGATCGCATGGCCGGTCGGGGGAGCCTTCGTGGATGTCTGGTTTCGAACGCGGCCGTGGAGTTGGCTCCCTTCGATCCTGAAACCCAGGGACGCTGCCGTGAGGCGATGAACGAAACTGAGACGGCGCTGGTGGCCTGCATCGATCGAGGTCAGAAGACTGGCGAAATTCGCGCCGATCGCAAAGCTGCCGACCTGGCTCGGTTTCTGATCACCTGCATCAATGGTTTGAGGGTCATGGCCAAAGCCAATCCGGATCGAAAGGCCCTGGAGGGCGTGGCCGAGATCGCTCTTTCAGTTCTCGACTGATTTTTTTGCTAATTCTGGACCGAACAGTCCGTAACCAACCTGTGAACAACCGTGATGAAGCCAAGCAAAGCAGAAAGGTCGAATGACGTGTCACGGATTGTACGACCCGCCGACGGCAAAATTTGGAAATTCGCCCAGCCGGTCACCCATCACTTCAGGGGAGTGGCGGACTTGGAAAGGAGAAGGACCATGACAGCCAAAGAATCGAACACGAAGCCCGGCAGACTGAACAATGTATTTGACGCCGTGGCAGGTATTCGGGGCGCACTCGCCGGCTCGATTCTCGCTGTCGGTGTCATGGCGGCCACGTCGATGGTGAGCCTGCCTGCCCAGGCCCAGCAGCTCTGCTTGCTTCGCGACGCCGCGGTCTCTCAATTGACGAAGCAGCACGGTGAAGAGGTGACCGCACGCGGCCTGTCGGCCAATGGCAAGTTCATGATGGAACTTTTCACCGGTGACAGTGGCACGTGGACGTTGATCACCACGGATGTCAACGGTCGATCCTGCATCGTAGCGAGCGGAGAGGCGTGGTCCCCCGTGCCTGTCGTGCCCGGCGGTCCAGCCAGACGTTTGCGGATTCGCCGATTTCACCAACAGGAAGCAACAGGAGATAAACATGAACAAGAGACTTGTCTCATTGGTGATGCCGATCGCGGGTAGCCTCGCAGCCTTCGTTTCTCTTGCTGCCGTCCTGACGGCATCGGTGTAGGCATGCGGACCGCTATCTTCAGATCAGTTCCGGAACCGTCACCGATCCCGGCGGGTCACAGTCGCAACGCGATGGGGAGCCGGGTCCTCGGTTGCCTTTGGCGCGAACGCACTCTGGCGACCCTGATCGTCCCGTTTCTCGTATCTTGCGATCAATCGGTTTGAGTGAGGCCTGGTTGCTCACTCGCCTCCGGCGCGGCGCGGCGTGACGGCGCCGTATGTGGCAACGCAGTAGGGCACACAGAAGGACAGGAATGCCTTCAAGAGATCGAAGGACCTTTCGCCGAAACCCGGGATGGCGTCGTACTGATTGATCAGGGTCAGGATCGGCCCTACGACCAGCGCCACGTAAAGGGAACGTTTTGGAACCCCTCCGCTGACAGCGAGAGCCCACCAGGACCGGTGATCGTCAGGGTCGGTTGCAAAAGGGCCGGGTGGGGTCATCTTTCTGATGTCATTGCCTTGGGGGCTTGACGGGCGAAGCCGTCGAACATATCGAGGAGCCGGCCAAGCCAGTCCTGAAGCGAGTCATCGGCTTCAATGACGTTTTCGCGGCCCACGTAGCGGGCGAACAGGAACGTACCGAACACCAGATAATCGACGTATGCCGGCGCTTGGCCGCCGAGAAAGGGCTGATCGCCGAGCGTCATGCGCAGCGGGTCCAGATCTCGACGCCATGCGGTCAGCTTTTCCGACTGGTTTTCCTTGTAGTCCTCGATGCGTCCGAACATCTTCTCGCGGTCTTCTCGCCACCAATCCCGGTCCGCCGGATCCACGGCTTGAAAAGCGTCCCAGAGAACGATGTTGATAAGGCCTGGATTCTGAATCCGCTGGGTCCAAGCATTGACGAACTGGGCCTGGGACCGGCCGATGTCGCTGCCGAACAATGCCGGGCCGTCTGGGTAAGCGTCTTCCAGATAGCAGGCGATATTCCATGAGTCGTTGACCCAGTGATCTCCGTCAACAAGAACGGGAATCCGCTCCTGACCACTGAAGGCGATCGGAGATCGATCGCGAAAGGAAACGGGTACCCGCTCGAAGTCATCGATTCCCTTGTGTTTGAGGGCCATGAGGGTTCGCCAGCAATATGGACTGAACCGGACATCGTCGACACCGTCGAGCTCATACACCGTGATCGTCACGCAAACCTCCCACACACTGTTGGTCGCTTCATCCTTGTCACGAGTATAGAGCAGCCTCGCTCATACCTCGTAACCCGGCTCATTCCGTGCCAGCCCATCAAACAGGTCGAGCATACGTTCCCGCCAGTCAAAAATCGGATCATACGGCTCCAGCAGCCGATAGGGGCTAATGGACCGGGCCCACTGGAAATGGCTGAAGGCCATGTAATCCGCATAAGCGGGGGTATCTCCGCAGATGAAACTTTGCTTGTCCAACATCGCTCGGAGAGGTTCGAGATTATCTCGGAAGCGAAACAGGTGCTCGTCGCGCCCCTCCAAGGTCTCTTCCAACGTGCAGCCAAGTCGAGCCTCGCGTGTCGCACGGAAGTATTCGCGGTCATCTGGGTGCGCGTGGTGCCACGCGTCGTAGACCAGCATCGGCACGAGGTACCCGGCCTGCAGCTGATCGCCCCACATGTGGATGAACCGTGCGCAGGACCGGGCTGTGAGGTCCCCGAACAGGGGCGGTGCATTCCCATACTTCTCTTCGAGATAGCCGGCAATGACCCAGGAATCGGGCACCACGACATCGCCGTCGACCAGCACCGGCATGAGCGTCTGACCCGAAAAGGCCAGCTTCTCTTTGTCATTGATGGGGATTCCCACGCGCTCCGCCGAATGGCCCTTATGAGCAAGTGCCATGATGACGCGCCAGGAATAGGGGCGATTACTGTAGGGGCGGCGCTGATCACCTGCGGCTTCGTACAATTTCATAGGTCTCGCTCAGTCGAATGCGGACAAGAGCGTAGCCTGCACGATCAGGATCGGGAACGGGGCGAGGTTGGAAAAAAAGGGTCCGGTCGCCTTGGGGAGAGGGACAGCCCGATTGGAGCGGCGACCGGACCCTAGAGAGGCCCAATGGCCGAAAATCTACGAGGTTAATACGACGAGAACTCGACGGAAACGGGGCGAAATTGGGGCAATGCCATCTGCGCAAAGAGTGGAATGCTGGAGGCGCAGAGCCGCATAAAAATTGGTGAGACGCTTGTTTGACGGCGTGCGGCCTTTCTTCCACTCTTAGCCGCCCTCGATGGGGAGAGCGAAATGTCCCGACAGACCCTCGGCCTGGGAGAGCGTCTCCAGGATTATGTAGTTCAGTACGGCGCGCGGGAGCCGGACATTCTGGCCAGGCTGCGCACGGAAACCCTGGAGCTGCCGTTGGGAATCATGCAGATCTCTCCAGACCAGGGCGCGTTTCTGACACTCCTCGTCCAACTCATCGGCGCCCGAACGACCCTCGAGGTCGGCGTGTTTACCGGCTATAGCTCCCTGGCCGTGGCGTTGGCACTGCCGGAAGATGGCCAGGTTGTGGCTTGCGATATCAGCGAGGAATGGACATCGGTTGCGCGGGGGTATTGGCGCGAGGCGGGTGTGGAGGACAAGATTGATCTGCGCCTTGCGCCGGCACTGGAGACCCTTGACGGATTGCTCGCCGAGGGTCGGGCGGACACATTCGATTTTGCGTTCATCGATGCCGACAAACAGGAGTACGAGGATTACTTCGAGCGTGTGTTGAAATTATTGCGGCCTGGCGGATTGGCGGCGATCGACAATGTTCTATGGAGCGGCAAGGTCGCGGATGAGGCGGTCGAGGACGATTCGACGGTGGCGCTCCGAGAGTTCAATCGCCTGCGCCACGAGGACCAGCGGATAAATCTGTGTCTGCTGCCGATCGGAGATGGTGTCACTCTGGCACAAAAACGGGCCTGATTCGGAGTTCGCGTTCGATCATGAGCTTATTCATCGCCAAGCGATTCGCGACCTTCGTTGCTACGCTGTTCGGCGCATCGGTCGTCGTGTTCCTCATACTGGAAATCCTGCCGGGAGATCCGGCATACGCCATTCTCGGTGCCGATGCCGATCCATCCGCATATCAGGCTCTCCGCAAGGAACTGGGCCTGGACGAGCCCGCCCTCGATCGCTACCTGAGCTGGATTTCCGGTGTCCTGACCGGCGATTTCGGCATCAGTTACACCTATTCCGTCCCTGTTTCGGAACTGGTCGTTGAGCGCCTGGCCCTGACGGTGCCGTTGGCCGTAATTGCCATGGCCATGACCGTCATCGTGGCGATCGGGCTGGGGCTTTATGCCGCCGCGCATCACAACAAAGTCGGCGATTGGGGTGTGATGGTGTTCAGCCAGCTCGGCATTGCCGTGCCGAACTTCTGGTTCGGAATTCTGCTGATTTTGCTGTTCTCCGTTTACCTCGGATGGTTCTCGTCCGGTGGATTTCCAGGGTGGGATGCCGGCCTCTGGCCCGCTCTGAAGTCACTGCTCTTGCCCGCCGTAGCGCTGGCCACGGTTCAGGCAGCCATACTCGCTCGCGTGACTCGCTCCAGTGTCCTGGAGACGATCGGTGAGGACTACGTGCGTACCGCGCGGGCGAAAGGACTGACTCGCGCTGCGACCTTGTGGCGCCACGTACTTCGCAACGCCTTGATACCCGTGGTCACGATCATGGGACTCCAGTTCGCGAACCTGCTCGCAGGGACGATTGTGATCGAGAACGTGTTCTTCCTGCCGGGCCTGGGACGTCTGGTATTTCAGGCAATTGCCAACAGGGATCTGGTCGTGGTGAAGGACGTTGTCCTGTTGCTCGCCGCCATGGTCGTCGTCGTCAACTTCGTCGTCGATATCGCCTACGCGATCATCGATCCTCGGCTGCGGGCGCATGACGCATGACCAGCCGGACCCCATCAGATTTGTTTCTGCTTGCGCTGCGGCATCGAAACCTCCTTCTCGGTGGGGCCTTGAGCACTCTGATAATCTTGCTCGCGGTCATATCCCTGCTTTGGACACCTCATTCCGCCTACGAACTGGATGTGGCCAACAAATTGAAGCCGCCGTCATCAACGCACTGGCTGGGCACCGACCATTTTGGTCGCGACGTCGCTTCACTGATCATGGTAGGCGCCCAGAACTCTTTGGTTGTGGGGTTCGTTGCCGTCGGAATTGGAATGGCGGCCGGAGTGCTCCTGGGTTTGTGGGCCTCCGCCCAGCGCGGTTGGATCGAAGAGTTGATCATGCGGCTCTCGGACTTCACCTTCGCGTTTCCGGCAATTCTCTCTGCAATCATGATCACGGCCATTCTCGGTCCGGGAGCCGTCAACTCGATCCTGGCCATCGGCATATTCAACATTCCCGTGTTTGCACGCGTCACGCGGGGATCCGCAAACGCTATCTGGGCTCGTGAATTCGTGCTCGCTGCCAGAGCTGCCGGGAAGGGACGGATTCGGATCACGTTTGAACACGTCCTTCCGAACATTCTCAGTGTCATCATTGTTCAGGCGACAATTTTCTTCGCCATCGCGATTCTCGCGGAAGCGGCTCTCTCGTACCTCGGGCTGGGTACCCAGCCGCCCCAGCCAAGCTGGGGACGGATGCTGAACGAGGCTCAGACGTTCCTCTATCTGTCTCCACACCTCGCCTTGTTCCCCGGGCTGGTCATCGTTGTTTCGGTGCTCGGTTTCAACATGCTCGGAGATGGACTTAGAGACTGGTTGGATCCGCGCCTGTCCCGGGCTCGTTTATCGGGCTACGCACAATGAGTGTACTCGAGGTCGACCGCTTGACCGTTTCACTGCCCATGGTGGGCGGCGCGGCGCGGGCCGTTCGCGGTATCAGTTTCCGGCTCGAGCGTGGCGAGTCGCTTGGCATCGTCGGTGAATCAGGCTGTGGCAAGTCCATGACTGCGCTGGCGTTGATGGGTCTGTTGCCGGACGGCGGGACGCTCGACGGCAGCATTGCCCTGAACGGGCGTAATCTGCGCACCCTGGATGAGGCGGCCATGTGCCATGTGCGCGGCAATGCGATCGCGATGGTGTTTCAAGAACCCATGACCTCACTCAATCCAGTGCACACCATTGGCAAGCAACTGGTGGAACCACTGATGTTGCACCTTGGGCTGGATCGAGATGAGGCCAAGGTGGAGGCATTCTCTCTGCTGGAGCGTGTCGGCTTGGTCGACCCGCAGAGGTACTACTCTGCCTTTCCGCATCAACTTTCGGGTGGCCAGCGGCAGCGCGCCATGATCGCGATGGCTTTGTCCTGCCATCCGGAGGTTCTGATCGCGGACGAGCCCACCACGGCACTCGATGTCACGGTTCAGGGCCAGATCCTTGATCTCATTTACGATGTCGTAAGCGAGCGTCAGATGTCCTTGATCATGATCTCCCACGATCTTGGGGTGATCGCCCAGACCGTCGATCGGGTTGCCGTGATGTACGGCGGGTCGATCGTCGAACAGGGACCGACAGCGGAGGTTTTTGCGCAGCTCGCGCATCCCTACACTCAGGGATTGTTTGCGGCGGTGCCCCAGGTTGGAGATGGACGCCGCCGGCTGCGGACCATTCCGGGCACCGTGCCCGAACTCGCTGATCTGCCGCAGGGGTGCACCTTTGCGGGTCGATGCTCGCTCTCCCGCGAGTCGTGCCACCATCAGGTGCCTGACATGCGATCGGTTGGGCCGAACCACATGGCTGCCTGTCTGCGGCTCGATGCCGCCATGGCAACGTCGACATTTGGGCTTCGGAGATGACCTTCGTGGACACACCCATGGTCGAGGCATCAGGCCTCACCCGGCACTACGCGCTGCCCCGTGAGTCTCTGACGGCCCCGGCCCAACGGATTCACGCCCTGAATCAGGTATCCCTGACGGTGCACGCCGGCCGAAGTCTGGGGATTGTCGGTGAGTCGGGTTGTGGCAAGTCGACATTGGCGCGCTGCATCATGGCGTTAGAGCCGCTCACCGCGGGCACGTTGCGTATCCTCGGCAAGGACCCGCACTCCATGCGGCCATGGACACTTCGCCGACATCGCCGCAATTTTCAAATGGTGTTCCAGGATCCGTTTGGCTCTCTCGATCCACGGCACACAGTGGCCCGGATTGTGGCGGAACCGCTGGAAGTGGCCGAGAAGTGGCTCAAGCCCGAAGATCGACGTCTTCGTGTCAAAGAGGTGCTTGAATCCGTCGGACTCAAGGAAGCGGATATGGCGAAGTTTCCGCACGAATTCTCTGGTGGGCAGCGACAACGCATTGCTATCGCCCGGGCCTTGGTCACTCGTCCGGCGTTGATCGTGGCGGATGAGCCTGTGTCGGCTCTGGATGTGTCCGTACAGGCACAAGTGCTCAATCTTCTGCAGGACCTGCAGGACAACTACGGTGTCACCTATCTGCTGATCAGTCACGATCTCGCCGTCGTTGAGTATGTGTGTGACGAGGTCGCGGTCATGTACCTGGGCCGCATCGTCGAACAGGGACCGACCGTAGAGATCTTTTCCGCGGCCGCCCATCCGTATACACGCGCTCTGCTGGATGCCGTGCCAAAGATGACGCCGGGAGAGCGGCGTAGCCGATCGTCGTTGAAAGGGTCGGTTCCGAATCCCGTGGACATCAATCCGGGCTGCCCGTTTGCGGACCGATGCCCTTTGGTGGAGTCGCACTGCCGGTTTCAAGCCCCGGAATTGCGTGAAGTATCGCCGGGACATCTCGTTGCCTGTCATTTGGCGTGAGATAGCATCGACAATTCAAGGCCTCGCACTCCCTTGTACCGTTGGCGTTCGGCGTGGCATGCTTTGTTTCAATAGAATGACAAATCGGGGAGGCACGTGACATGAGCGAGGTTGTCGCCTTCGAAGGGTTTAGGCCCGTTCGGCCCACGACGAGGGGCCGGGCGGGCAGAGCACCGCTCGTCATATTCAATCGGCACGAACTCGACACCATCCTGCAGACGTACAGCCGCATGGTCATGGCGGGTGAGTGGCGCGATTACTCACTGGCTTTCGAATCCGACTGTGCGACCTTTTCCATCTTCAGACGCGCTTCCGAAGGTGCGCTTTACCGGGTCGTCAAGTCGCCAAAGACTGCGCAGCGTCAGGGCATGTACGCCGTGATCTCGGCGGGTGGCCGCATCCTCAGGCGCGGCCATAACCTCGTCTCGGTCCTCGCCGCGCT
>CENY01002106.1_pt1 | contig 18635 bp, 14 predicted proteins | sample 356181 | NCBI WGS metagenome assembly CENY01 (sample SAMEA2619840, study PRJEB7988) | marine metagenome | isolation source: saline water (ENVO:00002010), including
CCAAAATCGTTTAGCTTGCCTTGGACCTTTATGTGTATGATTCAGTCTGTCATTCCAATCTTTTGTCGAGTCATCCCTTCTCTCCTCACTCACTTCCCGACCTTCTGAAACTTTCTTGTGCCCTTTGTTCGACTCATTTCTACTCCGATCATATCCGTCCGACCTAGTCCTACGTCGTTTTAGCCCTGCGGATCCTTCTCTTTTACTAGAATTATGCCAACTATTTTCATTGATTCTTTTCCCTTCAGGATCTTCCAGCCGCCTGCTCCCCTCATTATTCCTCTGATCATATCGATTCGATCTTCGAGTATGCCCTTCGGACCCTGAAGTATTTTTCACATAGGAAGAGCTTTTTCTTCTACCCCTACCTTCCCGCTCAAAATGTTGTTTTAGTACCCTTGACCCATTTTTTTTCTGAAAATTCTTACTTGATCTTGATCTATGTGAGCGCACATCATATGCTCTATCATCGATCCCAGAATAATCTATACCCTCTATACTACGGCGTTCAATCCTATCTTTTAAAACCTTTTCTATACTGCGAACCATGGATTCATCTTCACGAACTATAAAGGTCAACGCCTCTCCCCTATTTTCTGCTCTCCCTGTACGTCCAATACGATGTATATACGAGTCCACAGTATTTGGAATATCGAAATTTATTACATGTGAAACTTGAGAAACATCGATACCTCTTGAGGCAATATCAGTGGCAACCAATATATCGTACTTACCAGTCTTAAATCCGTTTATCGCCATATTTCTTTTATTCTGAGATAAATTACCTTGCAACGCGGTAACCTTGTAATTTCGATCTGTGAGATCTGCCGCGACCCGTTTGGCCCTATGTTTCGTGCGAGTGAAAATTATCACGCGACCAGTTGCAGTAGTTTCTAAAACCTTAGTCAGACATTTGGACTTCATTTTTTCGTTCATGGGATATAAAGCATGCGACACCGTGTCTGCAGGAGAAATTATGCCAATCTGAACACTCTTCGGAACTTTTAGAATATCCTCCGCTAACACTCGAATATCCTTAGGCATAGTGGCAGCAAAAAATAAAGTTTGGCGTTTAGAAGGTAAATAATCGAGTATCTTACGAATATCAGGCAAAAAACCCATATCGCACATAGTGTCGGCCTCATCCAACACCAAAGTTTCCACTGTCGACAAATCTATAGTTTTTTCCCTCAAATGATCTAGTAAACGCCCAGGGCAGGCTATTACAATGTCAGGTTTCCTCGAAATCTTGGACTCTTGTGGGCGCTTACTTACCCCTCCGTAAATAGAGATGCTGCTCGTCTTCGTGTATCTACCCAAATCCGTAGCTGTCTGATTGATTTGATCCACCAATTCTCTAGTAGGTGCAATCACCAGCGCTTTAATCGATTTCTTGTGATCGCCGTGTATTTTATTTAATATCGGCAACATGAAAGCAGCGGTTTTACCTGTACCCGTCTGAGCAAGACCAAGTACGTCATGTCCTTCCATAGATATGGGAATCGTCTGAGCCTGTATAGGTGTCGGTTCAATATATTTAGCGTCTCTTATTGAATCCAGAAGACGTTGATTAAGACCCATGTTTTCGAATTTCAGATTATTCTCCTGAAGAATGTTTTTCTATCAAACATATAACTGTAGTACAAATAATTGAAAAAGTCTCTTTGTAGAACAGGAGAAAATCATCTTACAGAGCATTCAGGTCAGAACATAGTGAAAATAAGGTTCTAATTCTCAATTTTTTCCGTAAACAGATATTTTAATCAAATCTCTATTGAATACGTCACTTATACATTGTCTCAATATAAATATTTAACAAAGTTGGTATTCTTTGGAGGACGATGCTAATTTCACCACATCAAGAATGAGATTTTGTTTTTTTTGCTCTGACATATTAGCAAATGAATTTTCCTGTTGGTTGTTATCAACGCCATCCAATATCGCATTCTTTGTTTCATCTGATACTTGATATAGTCCTATTTCTCTCGAGCAAATGTTAATTAGGTCGTATATGTCATTAATTCCCATATTAGCTTTTTCTATCACACGGTCCACTATTAATTTCACTCCATCATTATCCATATCGGCCAAATGCTTGGAGGCGAAATTAACCCGATCAACTAGTGAACCACTCGTGATCCATTCTTCTCCAGTGTGCCATCCTTCCACTGAGGGAGGATTAGTTAAAGATTGTCCCATAAATCCAGCTTCTGCAATATCCGAAAATATGGAAGAAGAAATCTTATTTTCATCGCTGTATTGTCCCGACAACCTCAATGTACCAATCACTAATTCCGCCGGACTTTTCACTTTCTTTTTTACGGCATTTTTAAAAAAGTCTGAGTTAAATAAAACTCTTATAACTGATTTGATATCATGATCAAATTCAAAATAAGCATTTACCAGGACCTGTATAGCATCTGGGTCTCTTGGTCCAGTTACATTCCATTGGGGAACCGGGACTTCATCTGCAACAAAAAAATTGTACAAGTGTCTTGATATGAACTCTGCCGTGGCTTTTTGTTGGCAAATAATTTCGACAACATCTGATCCATCAAAATTTCCTATTTCATTGAGAAATTGTTTCTCTCCATAATCATGATCATTGCTATCAAATCTATGATGCCACACTATACGACCATAAGGCCATATGGAATCCTTCTGAGACATTAAAGACATATATTCAGAATTCCCTAACGTCCATCCTGTAAAAGCCCTAGCACATTCCTTAATATCTGTTTCCGTATAGTTCCCGACGCCCATAGAAAACAGTTCCAATATTTCCCTGCCATAATTTTCGTTTATTGATCCAGAGTGATTGTCCTGATTATCCAGCCAGACAAGCATTGCCGGGTCTTGAGATAAATGTAAAAGTAAATCATCAAACCTACCTAAACCATATTCTCTAAACATATCGACTTGGTTCAGCACAGATCTCAAATTGTTCAATTTACTGTTACCAGTAGCAAAAATACCATGCCAAAACAAAGCTATTTTTTCCAGAAACAAATTATCGGTCGACAACATTCGATAAGCCCAATATGCTGGAATTCCACTTCTTGAAGAATGTAAGTCAACTTGATCGCGAAACAATATGTCGTCAGGGATATGATTTGAAGGCTTCGGCCCAATTAAATTCTCTACAAGATCTTCATAGGAAAGTGAATCCACACACTCAATGATGCTTTCTGATGCGCCAAATCCCGATCTACCTATCAAATGCAATTTTAGCGAATTTTCATCTATCAACGTGTACTCCCTATTAAAATTAGTTCTATAAATTACGAACCAAATACTTGTAACCTATGTCGGCTATGTTCAGTAACATACAGTCTCCCTAAGGAATCATATTTAACCGACACCGGTCCCCAAAATTTATGCTCTGTCTGTGAGGCCATATGATAATTACTTTTCAAATGACCAGGGAGTTCTAGATTTTTCAAGTCAGATTGTTCCCTAGCATCTTTTTCATCCAAATTAGCATTCAACCACTCTCTAGACCATTGTGACAAACTTGCATCACCGTATAAAATTTCATTAACGGAACCGTTCTGGTCAAACACTTGTACTCTCTCATTACCCCAATCTGCCACGGCGATTAACCCACTTTCATTTACTGCAACTGAAGAGGGCCTAATAAGCTGCCCATCCCCATCTCCATGTTCACCATAAGACCTTATATAAGTGCCATTACGATCAAATTTTTGTATGCGATCGTTACGCCAATCAGCTACGTATATGCACTCATGGGAATCGGTCGATATACCCCAAGGCATATCAAATTGTCCAGGCTCATTCCCCAGAGAGCCAAAAGAGTTTAATAGGTGCCCTTCCTGTGAAATCTTTACTATCTGATTTTTGTACCTTGAAGCAACAATTATGTTATCTTCTTTATCGAGACACAACCCAGACGGACCAAACCGAGGGTCAGTCACTGTATCCGTTATTCCAACATCACTTAGCGCAATGCTTCTACTGAATTGGCCTTCTTTTGTGAAAACTTTAATCTCGTCAGTCGATTCATCTGTAACATGTAGATTATCGTGTTTATCAAAGTCAACACATACAGGTTTGACAAACCCGACACCATTTGGATCTGCAGAATTTGCGAACTCTCCCAACCAGTTTTCGTCAAAAGTAAAATATTGAATTCTTGTGCCAACACTGGCAGCCGAAGAAGATCTATTGATCAAATAAATGATTGGGGTTTCACTGTCATCTTCCAAAATTGCTATATCGTAAGGAAAATTGAACCCTCTCCCAACAGGTTGGTTACTATTTATCCCAATTGTTTTTATAGCTTTCATCGTTACCTAATCAAATCAAACATACTTTGTTGTCGCAGACTAGGTGATCCGATCACATCGTCATACGAATAAACAAATCACAAATTAAATTGAGGATCCATGTAATCCTTTTCTTTCTCATAAATTTGGAGTCGTCCCCGTGTACTCTCCGAAATTATTATCCTACCTTGTTCGTCTATGGCGATAGAAGTAGGTCGTTCAAATCTCGCCAGTGGGGTCTTATCTTCTACACGTCTATAAGCTTTTAATGCATCTGGATTAGATTGCACAACTTCATGAGCCCACTTTGAGAATTCATGTGCGTCCCCGTATAAACCGGTAATAATTTCGCCTTCGTCATCAAAGATTTGAACTCTTTTATTACCCCAATCAACTACATAAACATCACCATCTTCATCCACAGCGACATCTGAAGGCCGTTTCAAACCCAAAGTATCAGGAAGATTATTTCCAAATGAGTTCAAAAAAACTCCGTCAGAAGTAAATTTTTGTACTCTATCGTTACCCCAATCAGCTACATATACACTGCCTGAACGATCAACTGTTATACCCCATGGGTCTATGAATTGCCCAGTCTCGGTACCTTTACTACCCCATTGACTGATAAACTCGCCTTTACCATTGAACACAATAATCCTACAATTACCAGAGTCAACCACATACAGATTATCTTGTGAATTGAAAGCAATCCCACTGGGGCCGTCAAATTCTCCTTCACAACTGCCACTGGTTCCCCACTTGTCAATCAAATCACCATCCGAACTATATACGAATATCTTATCGAGATGCTCGTCAGAGCAAAAAAGATTGCCACTGCTATCTACAGCTAGCCCCACCGGCCAAGTTAGATGACCTTGACCCATGTCACCTATAAATTCATGATCAACTGTCATCTTCCCAATTCTGGTATTAGGTAGAGACTTACCACCAGACCCTTCAGCTCCTCTACTTAAAACATACAAGATATCTCCAGGGCCTCTAGCTACACTGATCGGCTGGGTGAACCCATTTCCTGCGGCGGCATTTCTGCCCAAAGCATAGCTGAAATTCCAAGTCCTACCTTGTGCAGTGGTGGTTAACATGCAGCACCTCCTAGAATGTTAGTTCAACTTATCTATGAAACTCTCACTTGTAAAAGTCCCATTTACTATCGGTGCTGCTTCCAATCCCAGCCAATCTTCAATGATTGTAGTGTACACACCTCGGAAATCCTGATTTGGTACCAAATCACCTTGCTCAAGTGCCTCAGATCTTGTTTCAGGATACTGACTGTACATTCCACCGTTTACTCTAGGTCCAATTACAAAACTCACACCTGCAGCTCCATGATCTGTTCCTGAACCATTATCTCTAACTCTGCGTCCAAATTCTGAAAAGAGAAACATAACTACATTTTCGTCATGGCCTGTTTCATTTAAGTCATCCCAAAAATCCTGTATAGCTTCCGACACATCCTGCCATAATTGAGCATGAGCAGGAGCTTGTGCTGCATGTGTATCAAAACTTCCATGTTGGGTATAGAAAACCCTCGTACCTAAATTTGCTTTGTGAATAGTTGCAATATCCTTTAACGAAGTTGCCACCGATGATGAAGAATACTCAACACTGGATTCATACACTTGAGGAGCAATCTTTAGAATATCAGCACCATTCATGGCATCTATTCCTGTCTGGCCAAGATATTCCATGACAGGTCCAGACCCAAGAGCCGCACCATACATATTAGAAAATCTAGAGAGCATCTTTTCTCTCTGTGTTTTTTGTTGCACACTTGTCAGCAGCCCATATGTGGACAAATCAGCAACCGAAGCAACAGAAACTCCTGGAGCCACCAAAGCTCGTGGAAGACCCTGCCCAATGTTGACAGCTGTGACAGGATTATCACTCTTAGGATCTATATCTCTTGTCACTCTCCCCAACCAACCTTCAGTTCCTACTTTGTCAGGTTCCGATGTGTGCCATATATCCATAGACCTAAAATGAGATCTCGGGGAATTAGCATATCCAACCCCGTGAATTATCGCCAAGTTACCGTCTTTGTATAGCTTTTGTAAGGCTTTCATTGACGGATTCATTGCGAATTCAGCATCTAACGGTAACATTTCCTCCTGAGGGATTTGAAGAGATGGCCTATTATCATAATAATTATTGTCATTAAAAGGAATTATGGTATTAAAATAATCGTTACCGCCACTTAACTGTAAAACAACTATCACCGGTTCTTTGGATGTCGTAGTCATATCTGTCACTCCTGCACTACTGAAAAATCACAAATCATTAAATTCATTTACCCGAATTGATATTCCCTTGTCGCAACTATTAACGATAATATCTCAGTCGTCCTTTCCGCAGAGATTTTATAGCTACTTTCAGACCAGAACACATCGCCACCTTCTTCGGCATGACTAACCAATTCCGCCATCGTATCTTCCTTAACTTGTATTGGACCCAATTCATATAGGCACCTATCTACAAGGTCTCCTGGAGTCATCACCCCTGATCCAGAAGATATTCTAGATATCATTTTTTTTACGCCTGGTAAATTAATGTCACTTACTCGATCCGAGACAAAGTTAACTCTCTTCACTAAAGCCCCACTATTAATCCATTCCTTTCCAGTGTGCCAACCTTCAACACTCGGGGGATCCAATATATCCTGTCCCATATATCCCGGTTCTTTCGCTGTTGATTCGAGCCTCGGGTCCGGACCTAACATATCTTCCACCATTCGTAGAGTACCCACCACCACTTCAACAGGGCTTTTTATTCTGTTAAATGCCGACTGCTTAAAATAATCAGAGTTGAAAAGTTTCCTCAAAACCGGCTTTATTTCGTAACTGGAAGCAACTAGTTCTTTGGCTAGTTCATCTATAGCATCAGGATTGTTGGGCTCTTCTATATTCCAAGCCGGGACTTGTGGTTCATCTTCCACAAAAAAATTATATAAATGCCTTGCTATAAATCTTGAACAAGCTTCCTGCTCCAATATGATGTCGATGATGTCTTCCCCATCGAAATTACCAGTATGACCCAAGAAAGTTTTCTCAGAGTAATCATGGTCTTCCGGCCTAAACTTAAATTTCCATGGATGCCTACCATGAGGATAACGGGGCATTTTGGCATCTATAGTCCAGCCCGTGAAAGCCCGCGAGCACTCATATACATCTTCTTCCGTGTAATGCCCAACCCCTAGCGAGAACAGCTCCAGCAATTCCCGTCCCCAATTTTCATTAGGTGAACCCTTATGATTTTCATTATTATCCAACCAGAAAATCATTGCAGGATCTTTCGCTAATCCAATCAATAAATTTCTGTAATTCCCCATACCTTCGTCTCTGAACATTTGTATTTGGTCAAGAAGGTGATTGCAGTTGTCGACTTTAGCGTTTCCAGTAGCAAAAACATGATGCCAAAACAAAACCATCTTCTCCACCAAGGGGTTTGGTGTATTCAACATGTAATAGAGCCAGTTGGCCTGACCTGGTCCAACAGCACCACCTGGCACTTCAGTTATCGGGTGTCTTCGATAGAGGGAGTAATAGTCTACAGAGGAATCTGAACTTGAATCCAGTAATTTCTCAACAGTTTCCTCATATCCCACATGTACAAATTCTTCTATGCGATCTATTGTAGCTCCGAAACCGGCTCTTCGCAGTAAATGAGCCATTTGAGCGATTTTGTCAATTCTTACCCGGTCTATGGTAGTCATACTACCCTCCCTATTTTGAGCCTAAAATCCACCGAATTACGGCCTAATATATCACACCACGTAATTACGTATATTCTCAGAACAAATCAGTGGTAGAAAGCCGTTACTATTGAACACATTTAAAAGGTTGGGTTAGAACTTAGAACGTGTTATTAAAATATTTTGTGTGGGACTGCAGCTCATCTTGAAGAGCGATTCAATAGCATTTATATGGTCAACTTAACCATAACAAGTAACTAAAAAAACACGAACATTATTATCGGGGGTCTATAAATCTAACAACCCACAATTTTGGATTTCTCTCTCCAATTTCTCAACCTCGCCGATCTCTTCCTTTGATAACCCATCATAAATATCATCTATGATCCAACGAGGGTTTTCCGACGAACTATCAAAAAGGAGTTTACTCGCACACTTAAGTTGCTCATTATGGGTCATTTGTTCTCGGACAAGAGGTAACACAAAAGCTTCCTCATTTTCAAAATGGTCCCATTCAACTACTCGAAGAGCTAAAATTGATTGATGTAAATGCCTTATCGTCCTATTTGATGTCTTTTCCTCACCTAATGCATCCGCTATGACTAGCTTGAGATTTTCAACATTCTGCACTAATTCTTGGTGTTGCTCTTCTTCCGCTGCAAAAACGAGAGACTCTAATAAACTAGTCAACCCTGCTGTAGGACCGTTCGATAAAAATTCCTCCAATGCAATCTTCCCAGATCGGATTTCATCGTGTTCAATTACATTATCTCTCACTACCAATCTGCCGTCATGAAGTTCAAGTTCCTGTAACGGACCTGTCAGAAACATATCTTCTGTATCTACGTGGTAGGTAATATGTCTTAACCAATGGTCTATTACTGGCTTTAGTCTCTCAATATCGTCACTGGTTTTTAATAAACCTGACATAGTCTCAGCTTTTTTGGCATGTGACATAAAAGCCTTATGCATAAAAAACATCACATCAATTGGAGTTTCAATGAACAGAATTTCGTCGGTGAATGAAGCCATGAGGTCCCTTTATTAAAGAAATTTTATAGTCTTACCTATCATGATATGTTTTGTAATGAAGAACCCGAATCCCAATTTTTGGTAAATGAGTTGACGCTAAGTAACTACTATCTACCATCATTTTCATGCATCCATGAAGTCAACCAATCTGTCTCAGAATCGTTCTTCTGAGTAGAATTAAACCCTGTTAAACATTCTTTAACAGGGCAATCATCTAAATCACGATGGGTAAGATCGAAAATAAGGTTTGTATGATCCTCCATTAAATTTTTTAGACTCATTAGCTTCAACTCTAAGTGTCCTTTTACTCGTGGAATCAATATGCCCTTAGTAACTTCCTGCTGGAGCACTTCAAGAACTAATTCAACAGACTCCATCAATTTATCCAGATATTCATTAGAAATTTTGGTTTGGACATTCTGAGCTGAAAGAAAACTAAATTGGTCTGCCATGTAGCCGCTAGTAGACCCAACTTTTAGTCTATATGAATCCGCATGGGCGAACTCTAGTTCGGAATATATGGAAAACGCATTCACCCAACGGGTAAATTCCGTTTCAATCCCGTTGATGCTCTTTGATATTCCTACTTCATCCAAATCAACCATAATGGTATTCAGACGAGATACCATGGCGTTCACAAGATAAGGTAATTTACAAACCAAATATATTCCCCATGTAAAAAATTATCAATTTCTAAAACACTGACATGTTTATTTTAACTGACCTACAGCACTGAACCTAATTTTTTGCACAAATTCCTACAGAGATTTTAATACAGCCAAAAGTCTGTAAACAACATATGCCCAACATCCCAATCATCTTGCATTCAAACCTCATATAACACATTAATTGAAGGATATAATACGCAATCAATTATCCTTCTATTTCAAATGTTTGTCAGCGAGTTGAATTAACGGTAGTATGAGCCTGTTCAAATAGATATAAAAAATTAAGGAGGAATTTGGCTATGAGAGCCGTTGTCTATAAGAAACCATTCGAAGTTGCAGTTGAAACCGTGGAAGATCCAAAAATACTGCATCCTAACGATGTAATAGTGAAAATAACGTCCAGTTGTATTTGCGGATCAGACCTCCATATGTATGAGGGAAGAACCGCTGCCGAACCCGGCATTATATTCGGACACGAGAACATGGGGATTGTTGAGGAATTAGGATCCGCAGTTAAATCATTAAATGTCGGTGATCGTGTAGTAATGCCATTCAATGTTGCTTGTGGATTCTGCAAAAATTGCCAACGTGGATTCACTGGATTCTGTACAGTTGTAAATCCAGGTTTCGCTGGAGGCGCATATGGATACGTAGCTATGGGCCCATGGAGGGGTGGGCAGGCTGAATACATGCAAGTCCCTTTTGCTGACTTCAATGCTCTACCCCTACCAAAAGGAGATGAATTTGAAGCTGATTTCGCGTTACTCGCAGACATATTCCCAACCGGATATCATGGTGCCGAGTTAGCCGATGTAAGCCCAGGAGAAAGTGTAGCTGTGTTCGGAGCCGGTCCAGTCGGACTCATGGCGGCATATAGTTGCCTAATTAGAGGAGCGGCAGAAGTTTACTGTATAGACCATGTCCAAGAAAGGTTAGACAAAGCTGAAAGCATAGGCGCAATTCCTATAAATTTTGATAACGGTAATCCTGTTCAGCAAATACAAGATATTCGCAACGATACGGGAGTGGACAAGGGAATCGATGCAGTTGGGTATCAGGCAGCAGCTCAGGGCTCATCAGCAGCCGGAGGAGAGCAGGAAGAAATCCCAAATGTGGTTCTTAATCAGATGATTGACGTCGTAAAACCGACTGGGGCCCTAGGAATACCGGGGCTATATGTTCCATCAGACCCAGGTGGAGTGGATGAATCGGCCAAGAAAGGGTCTCTTCTTCTTAGCTTCGGAAGATTGTTTGAAAAAGGGCTGAGACTAGGGACTGGACAATGCAACGTTAAAAAATACAACGCCTACCTGAGAGATTTGATAATCGCTGGAAAGGCTTCTCCAAGTTTCGTAGTGTCACACGAAGTATCAATAGAAGAAGCACCAGACGCATACACCAAATTCGATCAAAGGGTGGAAGGATACACAAAAGTTATCTTACATCCGTAGTTCTAAGACCATGTAGGTTAAGCTTCATCATCGCGCTGAGCTTAGCCTACATGCCATTATGGAAGTTAAATGAGCAATAAAGTAACAAATAATTACAACTGGATGGATGACTGGGGTCATCGTGATCAAACTGAGCAATCCCTGACTGGGTGGGCACATCCAGGCATGGCCACTACCTCTGACGGTAGGATTATTACATGTGACTCTGGACACTCAGAAATTCTAATATATTCACAGGAAGGAGACCTTCTTGAAAGTTGGTCTGGAAATTTTACCGATGCCCACGGCCTTACAATCTCTACATCAGAAGAAGGTGGAGAAGACGTATTATGGATAGCGGATAATGGCTCAAAAAGACTAGCAGAACATTCTTACGAATATCCGCCTGGGGCAGATTCACAATCAGGACGGGTTTTCAGATGTGATTTAAATGGCATCGAAACTCTTTCGTTATCACAACCAGACCATCCAGCTTATAAAAGTAGTAGATATTCCCCAACTTCCATAGCCATAAACGAAATATCAAAAGGTGGGAATGGCGATATATGGGTCGCTGATGGATACGGAGCTAGCATCGTTCATAGATTTTCAAAGGATGGTAATTATCTTGATTCAATTGACGGAACCAAAGGGTCAGGCCAATTTAACTGCCCACATGGGATCATCATTGACTGGAGAAAAAACAATCCTGAACTTTATGTCGCAGATAGAGCAAACGGAAGAATACAGGTTTTTGATCTAGATGGAAATCACTTGAGAACTTTCGGTAGCGATTTTATGACCACTCCAAGTGAATTTGTTTTATCTGGGACCAAATTGATTGTCGCAGAATTAGAAGCTCGGCTTACGGTATTAGATGAAGGCGATCAACCAATAGAATATCTGTTTCCAGACGATTCAGCCGCTGGTTCAGAAGGTTGGCCCAATGAGTTAAGTGATTCTGGAATATCTAGGCGGCCTTCATCAAGGCTAACGCCCCAAAAATTCAATAGCCCCCATGGTATAACTACAGATGAGCACGGGAATATTTATGTAGCTGAATGGTTGATAGGCGGAAGATTTACAAAACTCAAAATTACCTGATTTCTGGATTAAGTTTTTTAAAAAAGGTGAAAATTTGCAAGTAGGAAACCACTCTCACAATTATTCATGGAATGAAAAATGGGCAACTGTACCTGATACGGAAAGTGCCCGAGAAGGTTGGGCACACCATGGGATAGTTGTAAGTAAAACAGGAAATATAGTTTCATTTCATCAAGGGGAACCCAAAGTTGTAACATTCGATCCCGATGGTGTTATGGTTGATTCATGGGATACTACCGTAGAAAATGCCCATGGGATGACGTTGGTCGAAGAAGACCAAGAATATATATGGCTAGCAGACAATTTAACTGGTCAAGTTGTAAAAACCACTCTAAACGGCACCGTGGTAATGACAATAGAACAACCTGACACTGAAATTTACAGATCAGGTGGTAAATATGCCCCTACCGAAGTGGCTGTGTTTGAGGAGAAAAATGGTGGCAATGGTGAAATCATCGTTACAGACGGGTATGGTTCCAGTTGTATTCACTATTATGATAAAAATGGCAAATATGAGGGCAGCATAGATGGTTCAGAAGGAGATGGAGGAAGGCTTGCAACCCCTCATGGTATATGGGTAGATACTAGAAAACCGGTTCCAGAACTCTATATAGCTGATAGAAGCAACGGTCAAATTCAGGTATACGACTTATCCGGAAACTTCAAAAGAGCTTTTGGCACAGCTCCAGGAGCAAACTGGCTACATAGCCCAAGTGGTTTCGCTGGTTGGAACGAATACCTCATTGTTGCAGAACTTAGAGGTTCTAGAGTAACAATCCTTGACGAAAATGACGAATTAGTCGCGTATGTAGGTGAAAATACAGGGGCATTTGTATTTAATGAAGGCTGGCCCAACGTCCCTCATGAAACCCTTATACCCGGAAAGTTCAACAGCCCTCACGGTATAACTGCCGATGTAGAAGGCAATATTTTTGTGGCTGAATGGTTAATTGGCGGCAGAATCAACAAACTTGAAAGGACAACGTAAGATTCTGAACCAATATTTGGTTATCTAAGGCGAAATCTGAATCGAATACAACGACCCGCCTTGAGTTACAACATAGATGTAACCATTTGAATATACAGGGGATTGAACAATCGGTTCACCAAAGTCATGTGATGATAATGAGTCTCCAGTTTCAAGATCAACTGCGTGTAATAGACCAGACCCGTCTCCAATTAGCGCCACATTGTTTAATATCAAAGGTGCCTCAGTAAAAAATGCGCCATTTCTAGATCTGTCGGTCTGATATGTCCAATTAAGGCTCAAATCATCATATTTGATCGAATGCAATCTACCTAAAGACCCAAAAGCACATTTTTTATCCAGAGCCGTTCTAGGGTTTTCTCGAACAATGTATGAATTAATATCACATTTATGTAAAGGGATCGACAAAGCAAATAAAGAATCCTGATTCGATGAAATAGAACTACTGAAATTAATATCTTCGAAATAAGAAACACGATCCAATCCTCTTGGTGGACCCAATGGACCGATTGCCCCCCAAGCCCATAGTTGCAACTTTATCCATCTAAATGCTCGCTCAAATGGGTAAGCTCTATTATCAATATCAATTTCATATATATAACCCCTATTATCACCCACAACGACCTTTTCATTCAAAATAAATGGAGCTCCCGAAACACCTTGTACTTTCACAAAAAACTTTCTTTTGCCGGACTTTATATCAATCACATTGACATAGCCTTTAGCTGTATTAAGGACGACCACATCTTTAACAAGCGCGACCCCTCCAACTATTAGATCTCCAGCGTCATATTTCCATAATACCTGTCCATTCTCTGCATCGAGGGCATACAATTTATTGTCTCCCGAAGCAGCAAATACAATTCCGGAGTGAAGAGACAACGGATATGTTTTATATCCCTCAGACTTATGTACCCATTTCTCTTCACCTGTCTCAGAATCAACTGATATCACACTTCCATCGCGCAGACCCCAGAACGCCTGTCCAGAAACTACTATTGGGGACTGATCAATAGGTCCCCTGTTATTAAACTCCCATTTTTTTGTGAAATCTTCTTTATCTATCGCAATTACATAGCCAGCCTTTGAAGACAAATATATGTTATTAATATCAATAACAGGGGATGATAAAGCTTCCGTCGACTGATAAACCTCAAAAATCCTTCCATCAAAGTCACTTAGCCTTTCATCAATATAATTACTGTTATATATATCCCGGAACTTTTTTGCCCAATTATCCTCATCAACAAATGTTGACAAATTACCAGATGGAGTTGGACTTAAAGCGTAAGGAAACACAAATTCTTTAACTAGAAACAAAGAAGCAAATACAAAGACAATGGTGATGAGGCTTGTTTTTATTATCCGTTTACGTTTTTTTTTAAGTGCAATTGAAGCTTGCAACTCTAAAGCCTCTTCCACAGACAGCGCTGTGGAAACATCAATTCTCGAAAGGCAGTTTTTGCAGTATTTACTCTCTGGAGAGTTTGTGACTCCACATATATGGCAGCCAATTAAGTCAATGCTTTCAATCATGAGAATTAGGCATCTATACTTACTATCTTAATTAATTCAGTTGGTGTGTTTGAAACTGGAATACTATGTTCTTCCTCTGAGTCGGGGATCGAATTCGTCCCTTAATCCATCACCCAATAAATTAAATGCGAGAACCATTATGGTTATGATGGCTCCTGGGAAAAACACATGCCACCAGAGCGGATAAAGTAGCTGCGAGGCCTCCCCGAGCATAGTACCCCATGATGCCGTGGGAGGTGCTACGCCTAGACCGAGGTAGCTAAGTGAAGCCTCTGTAATTATGACTGCCCCTAGCTGAATCGTAAATAAAACCAAAAATGGAGCAAAAGTTTGAGGGGCGATGTGCCTAAACATGACTCTGAACTCACTCGCACCTATACTTCTAGCAGCGTCTATATACATGTTCTGGGATGTAGTTAGCGCAACAGACCTAATCACTCTGGTTGCTAAAGGAATCCGAGTAAAGGCGATAGACAATATAAGACTCCACACATTTGCGCCCATGATCAAAACAATCAGAAATGCTAAAATCAATCCAGGGAGAGCTAGCATGATTTCTACAACCCTCTGACTTATCAGGTCCGTCTTTCCCCCGAGATATCCACTTACTACACCCCAAACCGCACCAACAGAATTACCTAAAAGAACAGAACATATTGAAACAAAAAGAGAAACCCGAGCACCGTATAAGAGCCTTGTATAGAGGTCCCTACCAATAGAGTCCGTACCCATTATGTTTTTTGAATCTGGCGGGGCCTGCATTTTACTCAGATCTATAGCATATGGATCATAAGGCGTGAGTAAAGGCGCAAAAACAGCAGCCAAAATCACCAATAAAGCAACAAATCCCCACCAAAAAGCCCAAGGGCTTTTCCGAGCAAAATAAAGTATCGTTTGTGATGTGCTACTTATTAAATTCATATTCATTATCGAGCTACATATTCTCCAATCACTGTACTCTCAGTCTAGGATCGAGATATCCATACATCAAATCAACAGCTAAGGTTACGCTGATGAAAACTAATCCATATATAAAAGTTAAGTTCTGAACAACATTTAAATCTCTATCAATGGCTGCTGTTACCAATGCCTTTCCTAATCCAGGAGTCGTAAAAGCCTGTTCAATCGCAACAGACCCACCCAGTACAAACCCAAGAAGGACTCCACTAAGAGTGATAACGGGTAACAATGCATTTGGCAATGCATGTCTTACCATAGTCAGTCGCTCGGAAAGGCCTTTGGATCTCGCGGTTCGAACAAAATCTTCTCTTAGCACCTCGAACAAAGACGACCTAGCCATGCGAGCCACCTGAGCTGCCATGCCTATACCAAGAACAATTGCCGGCATTATAATAATTTCCATGTTGCCAATAGGATTTTCCCAAATCTGAACAGAAACAATTGGCGATTTATACTGCCAAAATTTTATCTGGGCAACAACTACAAGCATCGCCAACCAGAATCCTGGTATAGCGAGAAAAAGCACTGTGAAAAAACTAGCGATTTTATCCCATATTGTGTTTGGTTTTACCGCACTTAGGATTCCAACCGGAAGACCAATAATCCACGAGATTACGATTGATAACACCCCTATTTGGGCGCTAATCGGCCCTCGCAGCAATATCATATCGGCTACATTATCACCGCGTAAAAAAGACTTCCCTAAGCTGCCAGTCAAGAGGTCTCCCATCCAAGAAGCATACTGCACATACAATGGCCTATCCAAACCTAGGTCTGCCATGAGTTTATCCTTCTGTGCATCTGTGAATCTTTCCATTGATTCCATGCTATAGAAGGCTCCTAATGGATCTCCTGGCAGGATCCGCATTATCCCAAATATTAATATTGTCAACCCAATCAACGTTGGGATGGCAAATAGGATTCTCTGTGCGACGTATTTTTTCACTTAATAAATCTCTTAAGTTATCTGACAGGTCTTCACCTGATATATCGAGTATCTTTTAACACTTAAAGGGAGGCTCGGCGCTGTGGCCGAGCCTCCCAATCACGAATCTACATATACTGAAACTCTCTAGCCTCTATCCAGCCAAATTGCATCCCATTTGTGGAATTCGTAGTTTGTATAGAAGTCACTGCCTGCGGGCATTAGACCTTTAATGTCGTCGTTGTAACCCCAGTATGTGATCTCTGTTGTATCGAGTGGTACTGATGGCATCTCCTCGTTGATGAAATCCCAAAACTCTCTCGACAACTGGAACTGTTTATCCGGATCAGTCTCTTGATCAAACTTTGTTATCCAAGCATCAAAGTCAGGATTCTGATATCCGACGAAGTTTCCGGAACAAGGAGCATCACCACAAGTTCCAAATAGCTGTTTGTGTATGTAAGTTCCTGGCAGGAATGCCCAGGCCCCACCTTCTGGAGCAATGTGGAAATTACCAACACGTAATTCTTCACCATGCTGAGAGGAGTCGTATATCTTTATTTCCGTCTCTATTCCTAGATGGTTTTTAAGCAACGCCTGAATTGCTGGCGCTCTCATTGTTTGGTTGATAAGTTCCCTAGTGGTCATATCCAACTTAGGTATTCCCTCACCATTTGGATAACCGGCATCAGCCATTAATTGTTTGGCCTCAGCAATATCTTCAGGGGTGGGACTTCTAAAATATTTATAATCTTTTAATTGATCAGCAGGAACTCCAAACTTTGTACCATCAGTGAACCAGCCGCCACCAAACAATGTGGCTTTCACATCTTTGGTGATGTCAAGTAACGCTTGCTGGTCTAGTACAAGTGCCACAGCCTGTCTCACTCTTTTATCATCGAAAGGTGGCTTAGCATTGTTCAATGGAATGACATGCTTAATGAGCAAGTGTTGACTGATGCTATTGAACCCAGGTTTGGCGTTCAAGGTTTTTGCGTCTTTTGGAGCAACCCACATATTCCAATCCGTGCGCCCACCCAATAGGGCCGCTGTATTCGCAGGACTCCAGGCTTTTAACCAAATATGCTCTATACGGTCAACATATGGTGCATCAGGATTCCAATAATTCGGATTAGCATCCTGTATCCAGTGGTCATCAGTTCTTTCCACGTACATAAATGGACCGGTACCAGGCAGATTATCGTGTTCTTTCAGGTCTCCGCCGGTCTCATCCAAAGTTTCTTTAGAAGATATGAGGTCCCATTGAGTTGAGAAAGCAGTCAGCATAACTTCCGCTGATCTCGGCTCACTCATCTTGAACTCAATCGTGTGGTCGTCAACTATGTTAATTGCCTCGACCGTTGGGAACAAACCTTTCCTCAGGCTCACCAACCCATCAGCAGGGAAAATTACTCTTTCGAAGGTTGCTTTCACGTCTTCAGCACCAAAAGTGGATCCGTCATGGAAAGTAACACCATCTCTTAGATGGAATGTATACGTTAGAGAGTCATCAGATATATCCCACGCATAAGCCAAGTCAGGAATTATGGGGGCATCTGGAGTTCGATGGTCTCGCCTAAGTAGAGCATCGTATCTTGGAGCCGTAACTCCTAGGTTAGCTATTGAACCTCCAGCATACCAATCAAAGTGAGCCGGTGGACCATGAGCGCCCAAATATAGAGTTCCGCCTCTTTTCGGGAATGGATCGAGTGGTTTCATTTGAAAGCGATCCGTCCCTGTAGGCGTCGCTATTACGATTTTCTCTTCGTATCGTTTAACGATTTTTTCAACTGGAACTTCTTTAATAACTTCTTTCGGTACTTCCTTCACAACTTCCTTAACGACCTCTTGAGTGACGATTTTTTCAACCGGCACTTCCTTGATTACCTCCACTTCTTTTGTACAGGCCACTAGAGCCAGAGCTACAAAAAGAGCACCGAGGATCGAAGTTCCCAATTTCTTAGGACTAAATAGACTCATATTTCTCCTCCAAACTT
>CENY01169899.1_pt1 | contig 18570 bp, 19 predicted proteins | sample 356181 | NCBI WGS metagenome assembly CENY01 (sample SAMEA2619840, study PRJEB7988) | marine metagenome | isolation source: saline water (ENVO:00002010), including
TGAATTTATTCAAAATACACAAGCTGGTGTTAAAGAAAGCCATCCTCATGAGGTAAAAATAACAAAAGAGGCCCCTAACTATCAGATTTCTGATACGAAATAATTTACTTTGAAAGCGAATTTAAATGACGAGTGATTTGAGACTTTCTTCTTGCAGCAGTATTCTTTTTTAAATGTCCTTTGCTCACCATTTTATCAATGACGCTGACCGCTTTTTTGTAAGGAGCTTCTGCTTTTAGAGGGTCGTCTTGATGAAGAACTCTTTTTATAGCTGTTCTCATGTCTGAAAGCCTTGCGCTGTTGATAGCATTTCGTTTTTTATCTTGACGTTCTCGTTTTATTTGCTGTGGATGTCTATCCATTTATTTCCTTAATTATTATAAATTAACTAGCAAAGTTATTTTATTATTTATGATTAGACAAAAAGAAAATTAATTCATAGCAGAGGGGTGGTATTTTGTGATAACTGTCACAAACGTAAAGCTTAATTCATAATATATTGCTTCATTTAATCTGTTCAATTTGATAGTTTTATAGTATCTTCCACTACATGAGCACCGCACAACATCTTCGAAATGTACCCATATTTTCTGATCTTAAAGATAGTGATTTAGAAATCATTGCAGAAAAAATGATTTCGCGTACCTATGAAAAAGGTCAAATGATTCTACTTGAAGAAAGTCAGGGTGAAACTTTCTTTATCATAACAAGTGGAGCTGTAAAGGTCACTCGATTGAGCGATGATGGTAGGGAGGTCATTCTGGCCATACTTGGTGAAAGTGATTTTTTTGGTGAAATGTCTCTTTTAGATGGTGAGGGTAGATCTGCAAATATTGTTGCAAATGAAAACGCAGAGGTTTTAACTCTATCAAGAAGTGATTTTTTAAATTGTTTGGAAACATATCCAAAAATTGCTATTTCTCTCCTAGAAGAACTAGCCATTCGTTTGCGTAAAAGCGATCAACATATTGAAAGCTTATCTCTAAGCGATTCAGAGCATCGAATAGCTATTACTTTAATTCGTTTTGCACAAGAGCTTGGCACAATTAAAAATGGTGAGGTCAGAATAAAAAATCTACCATTTCAACAAGATATAGCAAACATGGCTGGCACCTCTCGTGAAACTGTTTCAAGAACACTGAAGATTCTTGAAGATAAAAAACTACTCCTCAAGGATGGAAAAGATCTCATCATTTATAATTTTGACGAATTTCGTCAATTATTTTCCTAAAAACCCGTTAAAATAAATGCTCAGTGATAGTAAAAATGATATAATAAAGCGCGTATTGAATAATGACCATAGAGCCATTTCAAAAGTGATAACTGAAATTGAGAGCGGTGTTGAAACATTCAATTCCCTACACTCAAAACTTTTTCCCTATACAAAAGACTCTATCAGAATAGGAATAACCGGACCTCCGGGAGCTGGAAAAAGCACACTAACTGATAAATTAGTTGACAAATATCTAAAGATGAAAAAAAGCGTTGGGGTGATAGCGGTTGACCCTTCAAGTCCGTTTACAGGAGGCGCTTTGCTTGGAGATAGAGTACGCATGAACAATTATATTTGGAATGAAAATGTTTTTATAAGAAGTATGGGTTCTCAAGGTAATCTTGGTGGGTTAAATCGTAAATCTCAAGAAGCCGGTGATGTTCTAGCTGCAAGTGGGAAAGATATAGTTATTTATGAAACAGTAGGCGTTGGCCAAGGAGAGCATGAGATTTCTAATGCTGCTGATATTATTTTAGTCGTTTTGGTTCCTGAGTCTGGGGATGATGTTCAATTAATGAAAGCAGGTTTAGTTGAAATAGCAGACATATTTGTCGTTAACAAATCCGATAGAGATGGGTCAGATAGGTTAGCACAATCAATCAAAAATGTTTTACATATTTTTAAAAATAAAGACAGGCAAGATCCTCCTGTTTTTAGAACAACTGCTTCTTTGGGATTGGGTATTGATGGCCTTTTCAATGGGATTGAGACATTTGTTGGTGAATCAAAAAGCAATGGTCATTTTGAAAATAAAAGAACAGTTCGTTTTCGAAATCGAGTTTACAATTTGGTACAAGAAAAATTAACCAAGAAGTTTTGGACGCAGATCAAATTAAAAAAATTAGATGGCATGATAAATGATTTGAATAATAATCAATCATCTCCCTACGATGTTGTAAATCAAATATTAAAGAAAACAAATGAGTAGCAATAATGAATCAATGCCTTTTCTCGATCATCTTGAAGAATTGAGATGGAGATTAATCAAATCTATTGCCTCCGTACTAATAGGTGCGGTTATTTCATTCTATTTCATAGATCAAATTATTGAATTTTTAGTTAAGCCTACAGAAGCCTTAAAAAATTCGATGGATCTTCAAGTGTTAAAGGTCCAAGGGATGTTTATGATCAAATGGAGTATTGCGCTTTTTGGAGGAATTATAATATCTATACCAGTTCTAACTTTCCAAATTTGGAAGTTTGTTGCTCCTGGCTTATACATTGATGAAAAAAAATATATTATTCCCCTTATTATTTTTACATTTTTATCTTTTCTTTGTGGGTTGATATTTGCGTATATGATTGTGATACCATTTTCATTAGGTTTTTTTACCTCTGTAGGTTTTGAAGGCATACAAAATAACTTTTCGATCAATTATTATTTTAGTTTTATTACATGGCTTATGATTGGAAGCGGTCTGATTTTTGAACTACCAGTTATAGTTTTTATTCTCTCTGTAATTGGTTTACTTACTCCTGCTTTTATGAGGCATTACAGAAGATATGCGATAGTAATTATTTTAGTCCTTAGCGCATTTATAACTCCTCCTGACCCTGTTAGTTTAGTATTAATGTCAATTCCTTTGTTAGTTTTGTATGAGGTAAGTATAGGCGTTAGTTGGCTAGTAAACAGAAAAAAACATTCTTAATTTAATATCTGTGAAAAGCGACAAGAAATCACTACAGCGTATTACCCGACCAATTTTAGACGACATAAAACTCTTTGAAGTGGAGTTTAAAAATGCTCTTAAATCTGATGTTACTTTAATAAATATGATTGGTCGGTATATTATTTTTCGCAAAGGAAAATTTATTCGCCCGATTTTAACAATTTTAGCCTCGAGAGTTTGCGGAGAGCCATCACTTAACAGTTATAGAGCAGCAGCAATGATTGAACTTCTTCATATCGCAACTTTAATTCATGATGATGTTGTTGATGAAGCTGAAAAGAGGAGAGGTTTTCCATCAATTAATAGAGTTTGGAAAAACAAAATAGCTGTTCTCATGGGCGATTTCATACTTAGTAAAACCTTAATTAATATGGTTGGATTGAAAGATTTTGCAGCATTACAATTAATTGCCAATACTTCAGAAAAATTAGCAGCTGGAGAAATTTTGCAAATTGAAAAGTCAATCTCAGGATCAATGACTGAAGATGTCTATTATGATATGATTTATCAAAAAACCGCATCATTGATTTCTACTTGCTGTGAACTTGGCGCTATAACCTCCTCAGGCAAGGACAAGGACAGAATGGCCATGATTAATTATGGAACGAAGCTTGGCATGGCCTTTCAAATAAAAGATGATCTTTTTGATATCTTGGGAAATGAAAACTCTACTGGAAAGAAAATAGGCGCCGATGTCAAAAGAAATATGATAACTCTACCATTGATTTATGCTTATCAAAAAATAAATAAATCTGAAAATAGAAAAATAAAAAGCATTCTTTCACAAAAGAAAAAAACCAAAACTGATCTTAATGATTTAAAAGAAATTATTGATAGGGTTGGTGGGTTTAGCTATGCTCTCCAAAAGATTTCAGAATTCAATGATCAAGCTATAAACGCATTATCGCCATATCCTGATTCGCCATACAAAAAATCTATGGTAGATTTGATAAGCTTTAATACGCAACGTAAAGGATAATCATTGTGCCTAATATTGGGACAAATATTTTAGTCCTTAGGTTTAGTTCAATCGGTGACATCATACAAACCACCTCTGTTTTAAATACTATTAAAAAGTACTTTCCAAGAACTTCAATCACTTATTTAACATTATCAAAATATAAGCCTCTGCTAAAAAATCACCCAAGTATTGATAATTTGCTTTCGATAAATCCAAAAAAAGATCAAACTGGATTAAAAAAAATAAAAAAAATTTATGAAAAAAATTCTTTCGATTTGATTGTTGATTTACATAATAGCTTAAGGTCAAAATTAATACGAAGAAAATTTTCTAATATTGATTCAGTTTATGTCAAAAAGCCAAGAATGAAAAGGTTGGCATTGTTTTTAAACCACATCAATAGGTTTGAAAATGGTTTTAATCAACGCAGTTGGCTCCACGATCCGCTCAAGAATTTTCTTCCAACAGATACAGTTTATTCAAGCATAAGCCTAAATCTATCAAAAAAAGAGGTGCAAGACGCAAAAAATTTCTTAAATAAGTCAAAAAAGAATAGTAAAAATTATTTTTCCATAATTCCAGGTGCAGCATGGTTCAATAAAGAGTGGGGAATTGAAAAATATATTTCAGTTATAAAATTATGTGCCAAAAAATATGACTTAATTCCAGTTTTAGTTGGATCATTAGAAGATACTATTTGTTTCGAAATAGAAAAAAAAACCAGCCTTCCTATCATTAATTTAGCTGGAAAAACAAATCTTAGAGAATCAATGGCAATTATTCAAAAATCACTTTTTTGTATTGGAAGCGACACTGGATTTACATACGCTGCTGAAGCTTTTGGAGTGCCAACAATAGTAATTTTGGGGCCAACATCCAAAGAAACAGGCGCTGGATTAATCTCCAAAAATTCAATCAATCTTCATGCAGGTAATCTTTGGTGTCGTCCTTGTTCACAAAATGGTAGTTTTCCTTGCTACAGAGATAAAAAATACTGTATGGAAAATATTAGCACTGAAAAAGTGATTGCTCATATATCAAACTTTTTGAATTAAAGATGTTTTGGAAAATAATATATAATTTAATCCTTCTTCCTTTTTTATTCCTTATTGTTCTTATTGGTATAATTTTTAGCTCAAAGATTCGAGCAGGTTTTCTTGGTAGGTTAAAATCTAAAAAAATTCTTAACACGTTCATTAAAAATTCAAAAAATGATGTCAAAGATGTTTTTTGGTTCCATGCAGCATCTTTGGGTGAGTATGAACAAATCAAACCTGTTTTATCTGGTTTAAAAGAGGTAGAGCCAAACTCATATTTCATTTTGAGCGTCTTCTCACCATCGGGATATGATTATGTAAAGGATGATCAAATAGATTGCAAAATTTATCTACCGTTTGATTTTTATTGGACAATTAGGGCTTGCTTATTGATTGTAAAGCCAAAAAAAATTATCTTTGCAGGGTATGATGTTTGGCCAAATCTCATTTGGGCTGCTAAAAAATTGAACATTCACTCTGTGCTCTTTGCTGCCCGTTTTTCAAAAAAAAGTTCAAAAGGTTTTGTTTTAGTAAGAAAATTTTACAGAGATATATACAACTCGTTTAGCGCAATTTATACAATTTCAAACAGCGACAATGAACAGCTTTTTAAAATCATTGGAAAGCAAAACCAACCAATCATTCGTATTCTAGGGAATCCTCGTTACGATCAAGTAAAAACTAAATCTGATAAGTTTACTAAGGAAAGAACTCAATCGGTAATACAACGACCTAAAAGGTTAATTTTTGGAAGTATGCATGTTGAGGATGAAAAGCGTCTTCTCGAATCTGCGTTAGGCTTGTTAAAAGATGTAAAAGATCTATCATTTATTTGGGCTCCGCACGATCCTTCAAAAAAAAATATTGAAAGAATAGAGGATTTTTTCAGATCATCAGAAATCCATACCAATAGATTGGAAGATAACGATGTAAACCAGGTAGATGGAAAGGTAATAATTGTTGACTCTATAGGAAGATTGTCTCAGTTATACTGGGATGCACAAATAGCATATATTGGGGGTGGATTTTCATCTGGAATTCACAATGTTATGGAGCCAGCCATTGCTCGATTACCAGTATTTTTTGGGCCTGAGTACAGTAAGTTTCATGAAGCTGAAGAATTAATTTTAAAAGGAGGCGGATTTTCTGTAGAATCTGGAGCAGAGCTTTTTATTCAAGTAAAAAGTTTGTTCGAAAACTCTTCAATATTCATGAATGCAAGTTACTCTGCTACAAAAGTTGTTCATGATAATCTGGGTTCATCAACCAGAATTATAAGAAGCCTTATACATGACTGAAAATTTTTCTTTCGACATTCACTTTGATAAGTTTGATTTCCACAAAACTATCGAATTTTCTCAAGGTCTTAATATCGTTTATGGTGAAAGCGGTAGTGGCAAATCTGAGCTCATATTATCTCTTCTCCAGTACCCAATAGAAATCTCAGGTATCTTTTCTGTTACTCAGCATAGAAATGATATAAATTACCAGCTTGTCTTTCAAAATCCAGAAAATCAAATTATTTGTCCAGATATTGAGTCTGAGATTTCATTTGGATTGGAATGCGATTCTAGATCATATAATGATTTTGATATTCAAGCTGAGCTTGAAAAAATAAAATTAAACTTACCTACAATCAGTGATTGGCGTAGGCATCCAAGCACACTCAGTGGTGGTGAAATGGAAATGTTAAATCTAGTAACGGCCTTTAACACTGATTGTGATGTTGTTTTTATTGACGATGGATTATCTTATTTGAATGAAAAATCCAAAAAAATATGGGTGAAATGGATCAAAGAAAATTACGAAAAAGACAAAACTGTTATTTGGTTCACTTCTAATTTAAGTGATTTGTCATACAGTCCATCAAGTTGGATATTATCTCTCTCTGACCTCAAAAGATGCAATCTTGATGATTTGAGTCAAATATATAATCATTGCCACAGAAAGGGTGTTTTATCTTTAGATATAAATGATCTCTCATTTAATTTTTCTGATGCTGATGTTGCAGTCATTGATAACTTTAACTTAAATATTAATAACGCGAGGTCTCTTGGTATTATAGGAGAAAATGGGTCTGGCAAAACCACATTGCTAAATATTATTTTAAACTCATTAAAACCAACCAGTGGATTTGTTGATATTACTATTGGTGATTCAAAACCTCTTATAGGTGCCCTAAACCAGTTTCCTGAAAGAATGCTGGGAACTGATACGCTTGATGAGTTACTGAAAAAACTTGAAATTAATCATGTATTTGATATCAATCTTAAAAATAGTTTTATAAAAAAATTAAAATCATATCAAATTAATTGGGAATCAGTAAAAAATAAATCTGCACGAAAGCTTCCTTGGTCAATCACTAGAATGTGTCTCATTATAATTTTATCAATGAGCAAATATGATTTGATTATTTTAGATGAGCCAACTTTTGGATTTGGTTTTCAACAAAAGAAAAAATTAAGCGATTTAATTCAAGGGATTTTGGTTAATAAGCATTTAATTTTAATTTCTCACGATATAGAATTTATCGATTCACATTGTGATCAAATTTTAGATTTTAACGAAAAAAGCATTATTTTAAATGAAAAGCTATTAATTCATGAAAAATAAATTAAAAATATCCGACCCTTACAAAATTGTAACATTAGCAAATATGATAAGTTTGTTAAGGGCGTTATTAGCTTTGCCTATCGTATATACTTTAAGAGACCCATCTTTAGGCTCTATTACACTTTTGTTGATTTTAATTGCAATTTTATCGGATGCGCTTGATGGTTGGGTTGCTAGAAGAGCAGGAGAGGTTACTCATTTTGGTCAATTTATTGATCCAATAGCAGATTTTATTTGTATACTCTCTGTCACTTCATACCTAGTGCTTGCAGGAAGATTTCCAGCCTGGTTTTTTTTATTTTATATTTCAAGGTACGTTCTCATAGCTATGCTAGCTATTTATGCAATCAACCGAAACGAGTTTTATTTAAGTGCTAATTGGTGGGGTAAATGGGCAACGGGTATTACTTCTTTAGCGCTATTATTCCATATTTGGCCATGGGGAGCTTTTCCGTGGATTAAGGATTTTATGATATTATTAGCAACATCTTTAATGGTCCTTAGTTGGTGTGTTTACATAAAAGACTTTTATATTCTTTTTAAAAAATGACTTATAAACAAAAAGTTAATTTTGTGAGTTTGGGTTGTGCAAAAGCTCTTGTTGACACCGAAAAACTTTTAGGTGCGCTTAAAAATACAAATTTCGATATTATTAGTGATCCAGAAAGTGCTGACTCAATAGTAATAAATACCTGTGGTTTCATAGATTTTGCTAGACAAGAATCTATTGATACCATACTTCAGGCTGCTGAATTGAAGAATAAGGGTAAATTAAAAAAACTAATTGTTATGGGGTGCTTATCTGAGAGGTATCCTAAGGAGCTCTCAAAAGAAATTCCAGAAGTAGATTATTTTTTTGGCAGTAATGATCATACGAAGATAATGCAGTTTTTGACTGGAAAAGATTATGCCGAAGATGATCCAATCTTCCTAAGATCAATTTTAACCCCTGAGCATTATGCATATATTAAAATTGCTGAAGGGTGCGATAATGGTTGTTCATTTTGCAGTATTCCACTTATGAGAGGTTTGCAAAAAAGCAGATCTATTGATTCAATTATGTGGGAGGCAGAGAAGTTATCTGAACAAGGAATTAAAGAGCTCCTAGTTATTGCTCAAGACACCACAAGTTATGGATGGGATCTTAAGCCTAAGCAGTATTTAGGTGATCTAATATCTGAATTAGATAGTTTAGACTTTGATTGGGTTAGAATTCACTACGCTCACCCTGCGCACCTATCAACAAAAATAATCCAATCAATGGCTGATTCAAAAAATTTATGTAAATATTTGGATATGCCAATTCAACATGCATCGGACCCCATATTAAAATCAATGCGGAGAGGATTAAATTCAGCTGGAATAAAAAAACGAATAGAGCTTCTAAGAGAGGCAATTCCAGATATAAAAATAAGAACTACACTCATAGCTGGATATCCTGGCGAAACAAATGAAGATTTTAATAAAATGTGCTCTTTCATTGAAGAGATTCAATTTGATAGGTTGGGAGTATTCACGTACTCTGAAGAAGATGGAACCCTAGCAAAAAACCTTAAAGATGATGTTCCTGTTGAGGTAAAAAATGAGCGCAAAGCTCAAATTATGGATATTCAGGCTGAAATAAGTAATACCAAAAATCAATCAATGATCGGACAAACGCTACAAGTTTTAGTTGATGATGTAGGGATGAATCATTCTGTTGCTAGAACTGAATACGATTCTCCTGAAATTGATAATATTGTTAATGTAGATAAGGCATTATCAGTTGGACAATTTTATAATGTGCAAATTAAATCAGCTAATGAATTTGAATTAATAGGCTCACCAGTAAAGTAGTTAATTATTTTAAGAATTTATGAACTCAGAACTACTATCAGAATTTTTTTTTGGTTCAATATTATTAATTCTCAATGATTATCTATTAATCATTTAAATCATTCTATATTCCCCTTTTCATAATATTTCTTTATTTCTTTTGCATATTTTTGCAGATATTCGTTTGGTATCGGCAGCAATAGATTGTATTGTGATATTTTCCATTCATTTTTTTCATAGATTAAAACGCCTGTCCCTCGCATAGCACCATACAATTCATTTACAACGATCTCATCGAACCATGCTGTTTTTTTGTCTTTAGATATAAAAATGTTTCGAATATTCTTCTTATAAGTCCACCCCACACCAGTATCAAACCTAGATTTGACATAAAGATCAAATTTGCCTATTGGCCAGCGTTCATTAATATCTGTTCCAAAAAAGACGGCATCTTTTGAAAAAAGACCAATATATTGTTCTCTTTCAGCCATTGAAGCCAAATAATGCAATGAATCCAGCACTTCATTTATTTTTTCTTCATGATTAGTTTTACTGCATGAGATCAAAATAATCAATGAAAACGCAGAAATCTTCCTCATACTTTTGCCTCTTTTTGAATATATTTGTCTGCTCCAATGAAATGAAGAGATATGTATTTTTCATTTCCAATTACCCAGCTATCATGTGGTCTCGGTGAAACATAAAAAATATCACCCGGTTTAAGTACGGTGTAGTCGTCTTCACCGTGAAAAGCAACTGTAGCAGACCCCGACATCACCATACCCAAATGTTCTACTTCGCAAAATTTAGTTCCAGCAAGAGGGTTTGCATCTTTAGACCATTTCCATTTGGGCTCATAAGTGGCTTTTCCTATTACAATATCCTTAATTTCTACAACCTCAAATTTTCCATTATTGAAGGTAATAGTTTTATCTGGGTTGTTAAATCGCTTTACAATCAAATCTAGCATATGTTAATCTCCAAAATTCTTATTCTCTGCCATTGTTTCGTATAAATTAATTGAGCTAAATTTGCCGATATGACAGAGTTTAATATCAATTCTGAATTTACACCTAAAGGTGACCAGCCTTCTGCGATAAATGAGCTTTCTCAAGGTTTAATTAACGGATCAAAGCATCAAGTTCTTTTAGGTATTACGGGATCCGGCAAAACCTTTACGATGGCAAACGTAATTCAAAAGCTTCAAAGACCGGCTCTAATAATATCTCACAACAAAACTCTAGCAGCACAACTATATGGTGAGTTTAAACAATTATTTCCTAATAATGCTGTTGAATATTTTATTAGCTATTATGATTATTATCAACCTGAAGCTTACTTACCTGTTACAGACACTTTCATTGAAAAAGACATGTCAATAAATGAAGAAATCGATATTCTCAGACTTAAGGCTACTAGCTCTTTAATGAGCAGGAGAGACGTCATCGTAGTAAGTTCAGTTTCATGTATTTATGGAATTGGCTCACCGGATGATTATAAAAATAAAGTCATTCATCTAAAAAGAGGTGAAAAACTCAAACGCAAGGCATTACTAAACCAATTAGTAAATATTCATTATGCACGAAATGACACTTCTTTTGATCGAAGTTCGTTTCGAGTCAGAGGGGATGTTATTGAGATACATCTAGCATATGAAGATGTTGGAATACGTATAGAGCTTTTTGGTTCAACCATTGACCAAATCATTCGCTTTGATCCGCTCACTGGGGAAATTCTTAAAGAGATGGACTCTGAGTTTATATATCCAGGAAAGCACTTTGTTACGGATCAAGAGGCAATAAATAAAATAACTGGGGAAATTCGTTTGGAGCTGATCGCAAGGCTAGAAGAATTACGATCAAATGATAAGCTTCTTGAAGCACAGCGCCTCGAACAGCGCACAAATTTTGATTTAGAGATGATGATGGAGGTGGGATATTGTTCTGGAATTGAAAATTATTCTCGCTATTTTTCGGGGAGAAAACCTGGCGAAAGACCCTATACGCTAATAGATTTTTTCCCGGACGATTTTATCACTATTATTGATGAATCACATGTTACTCTTCCTCAAATACAAGCTATGTATAATGGCGACAGATCTCGAAAAGAAGTTTTGGTTGAACACGGTTTTCGTCTCCCAAGCGCTCTAGATAACAGACCGATGAAAATTAACGAATTCCACGAGACTCAAAATCAAACCGTTCATGTTTCTGCAACTCCAGCTGATAGAGAGCTTGAGATGTCAAAAGGTATTGTCGTAGAGCAGGTAATTAGACCAACAGGTCTGTTAGATCCACTTGTTGAAGTAAGAAAAAGCCATGGGCAAATTGACGATTTGATTGGTGAAATAAACAAAAGATCATCCAAAAACGAAAGAACTCTTGTTACTACTCTAACAAAGCGAATGGCTGAAGATCTGTCAGAATACCTGAGTGGTGTAAACTTAAAAGTCAGATATTTACATAGTGAAATTGATACGCTTGAACGTGTTCAAATCCTTCGCGATTTAAGATTAGGTGAATTTGATGTTTTGGTAGGCATAAATCTTTTAAGAGAAGGTCTCGACCTGCCTGAGGTGTCTCTGGTAGCGGTTATTGATGCAGACAAAGAAGGTTTTCTGCGATCAAAAAGTTCATTAATGCAGGTTGCAGGTCGCGCAGCAAGAAATGTCGATGGGCGCGTTATTCTCTATGCAGACAGAATATCGGAAGCAATGAATTATTTAATACAAGAGTCAAAAAGAAGAAGAAAAATTCAACTAGAATACAATAAGAAGCATAACATTAGACCTGCAACGGTTGAAAAATCTACGGAGGATATTTTAGGCACAACATCAGTGGCAGATTCTATAAGCCACGATGAAGAGATAGTTTATAAAAATAAGAGAGGCGATGATTTTAGCAAGATGGATAAAAAGCTTGCACTGGACATGATGAGACAGGAAATGCTAGAGTCTGCTGAGCGACTAGATTTTGAAAGAGCGGCAAAATTAAGAGATGAAATCAAAAAATTAGAGCAAGAACTTTCCGGAATTTTTAATTAAAATAATGAATATAGAAACTATACAGAAAAAATCAGGTATTGTTGGTCGCTCTGAAGCAATTCAGCAAGTTTTGGAAATGGTGGCCCAAGTATCCCCAGTTGATATTTCTATTTTGATTACTGGAGAATCAGGTACAGGAAAAGAAATTATTGCGAAAGCCATTCATCAGAACAGCAAGCGAAGCCATCAGTCAATGATAACCGTTAATTGTGGCGCCATTCCTGAAGGTATTATTGAAAGCGAGTTGTTTGGGCATGTTAAAGGAGCATACACAGATGCTAGAGGCGATAGAAAAGGCTATTTTGAATCTGCTGACAACAGCACAATTTTTCTTGATGAAATTGGGGAGACACCTCAAGAAACCCAAGTAAAGCTTTTAAGGGTTATTGAGAGTGGAGAGTTTATTCCAGTTGGTGGATCAAAAGCAAAAAAGACTGATGTTCGTATTTTAGCTGCTACAAATAAAGATCTAGCTGGTTTGGTTTCAAAAGGTCTTTTTCGTCAGGATTTGTATTACAGACTTAACACCGTTTCTATACCTTTACCGCCTTTAAATGACCGCCTTGAGGATATTTCCCTTTTAGTGGAACGATTTGCTCTTGAGTTTACTAGATCAAATGATATGCCATATAGAGGATTCATGCCTGAGGCAATTCGTTCAATGAAAAATTTTAGATGGAAAGGGAACATTAGGGAGTTAAAAAACTTTGTTGAAAGCATTATAGTTCTTGAAAAAGGGGAAAGAATAACCAGTCAAATGGTGGAACAGCAATTAGGTTTAAAGAGTGACGAATTTTCAAAAAACGATGCTCTCCCTGTTATAACCAACCAGCCTTCTGATTCAGCTGAAAGAGAACTAATTTTGCGCCAACTTTTTCTTTTACGGCAAGACGTAGAATTTTTAAAAAAACTAGCATCCCCGTCTCAATCTCCTATAGAAAACTTACCTCCGCCTTTGCTTGATAGAAGTAGTAGTGTGGATTCTAACAATCTTCATATTAATGAAGATTCTGAATATTTTATTAAAAATAGTTCGATTGGCGACATGACGATTGAGGATTTAGAAAAAGAAGCAATTATAAGAACGTTGAAGTTTTATAGTAATAATCGCAGAGCCTCTGCAAAGTCATTAGGCATGAGTGAGAGAACCTTGTACAGAAAGATCAATCAATATGGACTTGAAAAAAAAATTAAAAATCAATGAAGAAGACAACCCTATTATTGAGCCCATTCTATTTATTCTCCTGCATTTATTATTCTTTGGCTGGAAGTATTCCTTCTCACATAAATTCTGTAGCAATTCCCATTGTAGAAAATCAAACTGCCGAATTCGGAATGAGCGAATCAGTTACTGAAAATTTGCTGACTAAGTTTAACGAAGAAAACATTTTAAGAGTGACGGATGAGACAATTGCCACTTCCGTCTTAAATGGTACAATCATGCGCGTTACAGACGCACCCTACACTTTCACTCAGCAGGAGGCTGTAACTGAATACCGTTTTACCGTTCATATGAAAATCGAATGGATTGATTTAATAAACGATGAAATTTTAATACAAAAGAATTTTTCTGGTTGGGGTGCTTACGGTCTTTCAGGAGACATAAGTTCTGATGGAATTGATAATGACGGGGACGGCTTGATCGACTCTGAGGACAATGATGAGTTTGGAGACCCAAGAGAATTTGCTACAAAAGTTGCTGTAAATAAAATAGCAGAGGATGTACTTAACGAGATTATGACCTCGTGGTAATTAATTAGGAAAAAAAATGAAAACAACAATTTCGAAATTAAGTAAATATAACGGAGAAGAGGTAACCCTCAATGGCTGGGTTTATAACATGAGATCAATTGGCAAAATTTGGTTTTTAATTCTAAGGGACGGTACTGGATTAGTTCAATGCGTTGTAGTAGATAAAGAGACGAGCCCAGAAACTTTTCAACTTGAGTCATCGCTAACCCAAGAGTCTTCTGTAACCGTAACTGGAGTAGTTCGCACGGAAAAGAGATCAATCGGTGGATTTGAAGTAGGAGTCTCTAAAATTAAAGTTCATCAAATTTCAGATGAATATCCAATTTCAAAAAAAGATCATGGAGCAGATTTTTTAATGAGCAATAGGCATTTATGGTTACGCTCAAAAAATCAAAACGCTATTCTAAGAATTCGACACCAAGTAATAAAAGCAACTCGAGATTTCTTCGATAACAATGATTTTATTTTGCTTGACTCCCCAATTCTTACAGCTAACGCAGTTGAAGGAACCAGTACTCTTTTTGAGCTTGAGTATTTTGATCGGTCCGCATATTTGACTCAAAGCGGACAGCTTTATGGTGAAGCCAGCGCCATGGCCTTTGGAAATATATATGTTTTTGGACCGACTTTTAGAGCTGAAAAATCCAAAACTCGCAGGCATCTCACTGAGTTTTGGATGGTAGAACCAGAGATGGCTTTTTGTGACCTTGATGAAAATATGAATTGGGCGGAGAAGCACGTTAGTTACGTTGTGCAATGGTGCCTAGAGCACTGTGAAAAAGAATTGAAAGTCCTGGATAGAGATACAAGCATACTTGAAAATACTTTAGCACCATTTCCCAGAATAACATATGATGAAGCAGTTAAGATTTTAGAAAATAAAGGTGTGAATTTTGAATATGGCACTGATTTTGGAGGAACGGATGAAACAGTTATATCAGAAGAATTTGACAGACCTGTAATGATTCATAGATGGCCATCTGAAATTAAGGCGTTTTATATGAAAAGAGATCCAAACAATGAGAAATTAGCACTTGGTGTAGATATGATTGCGCCTGAAGGGTATGGTGAGATTATAGGGGGTGGACAGAGAGAGGATGATCACGATATTCTTTTATCAAGGATTAAAGAACACAATCTACCTATTGAGCCATTCCAGTGGTATTTAGATCTAAGAAAGTACGGCTCCGTTCCCCATTCAGGATATGGGTTAGGCATTGAGAGAACAGTAGGTTGGATATGCGGAACAAAACATGTTCGAGAAACTATACCTTATCCAAGAACTATGTATAGAATAGAACCTTAGTTTTTTATGAAGATAGCAATCTGCCAAATAAATCCTACTGTCGGCGCAATTGTTCAAAATCAACAACTTATCAAAAGCTTTTACAGTAAATCTCTTGATAAAGAAGCAGACCTTGTCGTTTTCCCTGAACTTGCTATTTCTGGATATCCACCGCAGGATCTATTACTAAGACAAAAATTTCTTGAGAAATGTAATGATGCTCTTATGGATTTTATTCAAGGATGCACTGTCCCAGTTGTGATTGGAAGCACATTGTATGAAGACAATGAATTGTTTAATTGTTCGTTCTTGGGGCAAAATGGTAAAATAGTTGGTTGTTATAAAAAAATTCTTCTACCAACATATGACGTGTTTGATGAAGATAGATATTTCAAGAAAGGTACTTTACCAAAAGTATTGTCAATTTTTATCAATGGTAAACGAGTTAATCTGGGATTGCAAATTTGTGAAGACCTTTGGGACACAAATTATGGTATCAACATAACTAAAGAGCTTAAAAAAAAGAATGCAGATATCATAATTAATATATCTGCATCTCCATTTGGTGAAGACAGGCTTATAGAAAGATCTCAACTCATAAAAGAAAAAATTAATGATATATCCATTCCTTTTGTGTATTGCAATTTAGTTGGTTCACAGGACGAGCTAATTTTTGATGGACAGTCACTAATTTTTAATTCAAAAGGCGATTTAATTTCACAAGGTAAGCCTTTTTCAGAAGATTTATTGATAGCAGATATCAGCAAAAACAGAACAGTAGAAATGAAAGTTCATCCTCGTGAAAAAATGACATACGACGCTTTGGTGTTGGGGGTGAAAGACTATTTTAAAAAAACAGGGCATAGTAATGCTGTCATTGGCCTTAGTGGGGGTATTGATTCAAGTTTAACGGCGTGCATTGCGGTTGAAGCATTGGGTGCTAAAAATGTTCATGGAATAGCGATGCCTTCAAGATTTTCAAGTCAACATAGTCTTGACGATGCTGAAGAATTAGCAAAAAATCTAAAAATTGATTTTCGTAAAATACCAATTAATTCTGTGGTTAAATCCTATGAAAGCTTATTAATTGAGGATCTTGATAACGAAAATATTGGCCTTGCAGAAGAAAACATTCAGTCAAGAATCAGAGGTAGCATTCTTATGGCTTTATCAAACAAACACAACTGGTTGGTATTATCGACAGGAAATAAGACTGAATTGGCAATGGGATATTGTACGCTTTATGGAGATATGAATGGTGGGCTTTCTGTAATATCTGATCTGTCAAAAAGCGATGTTTATATTCTTTCAAAATGGATTAATAGTAGAGGTGAACACTTAATTCCTGAAAATTCAATAAGAAAACCACCATCTGCTGAACTAAGACCTGATCAAGTTGACCCTTTTGATTATGATCTAATCAGTCCTATGGTCTCATCTTTGATAGATAACGAACAATCACCATCACAATTAATTGAAAATGGTTCTGATAAAAATATCGTTATGAATATTTCTAAAAGAATTAGAATAAATGAATTCAAAAGAAGACAAGCTGCACCAGGTCTTCGCGTGACCTCAAAAGCTTTTGGAATGGGGCGAAGGGTACCCATAATAAACGAATTTGATGAATTAGAAAATGAATAGCAAAATATTCTCTATAGTAATTCTTTTATCATTTGGTTTTTCTCAAAAAAAAACACCAGCATTGTATTGGAATTCGCTCGAAACAAAAGAAAAAATTTCTTTTATTAATGGAGTTTATGCTACCGGTGCTAAACTTAAATACCATCACAAGCAGGAAATAAAGAAACAGTACAATCAAAATCCATTTTGGGTTGAGCCTTATTATGTAGAGCGATTTTATGAAATAATTGATGAACATCGGTCAAAAAAGGCCGGTTATGATGTTGCTTTGATTTCAAAAGCTCTTGATGCATTTTATTCAAATTATGACAATACTCAAATTCCGTTGCTTGAAGGATTGAGAATAGTATCATTGGCTCAAGATGGGAAGGTTGAAAAAGCAGATCTATATTTGCTCAAAGCTCAGAAAAAATATAAATACTAAAAATTTATATATTTAGGCTATTTCTAATTTCATTAGAGAAACTTCTTTCTTGCCATTTTCAGTTTTTTGAGTTCCTACCTCATTAAAGCCGTATTTTTTATGGAAAATAATTGAATCCCTATTTTTTGGTTTAATATTTACTTCACAGGTAATGTAATTTATTTTGTGCTGAGAAAATTTGGTTAAATCACTATAAAATGCTTTTCCAAGACCTTTTCCTCTATGCTTAGATTTAATGACTATTCGATCTACGTAAATGAAGGATTTATACCTCTTTTCAAACCATTTATAGTTTAGACTTTTATAATCTTTACCTGGAAAAAGTGCGATCAGAAACCCTGCAAACTCGTTGTTAATTGTGAGAGTTCTAAAATAATCTGCAATCTGAAGAAATTTATTCATTTCATTAATTGTTACACTGCTTACAGCTGGAAGAGAGAGTTGGTTTAGAGCATGAATTTGATCCAAATCACCCTTTTTTGTATTTAAAATGGAAAATTTCATTAAAAATATTACTAAATATGATTTGTTTTCAGTAGTTGAAAAACTTAAAAAGGATAGTTAATTTTCCAGGCTGTATTAATACTAAAATAATTAAATTATTTATTGTTTGTTTGAACAGCTAATTTTTTAAATATAACTTTAAGGAGATGAAGATTTGGCGACGAAAATAAGATTGAAACGAATAGGTCGTAGAAATAGACCTTTTTATCGAGTAGTTGTGATGGATTCCCGCAACAAACGTGATGGTGCTGCTATTGAAGAATTAGGTTGGTACAATCCTATCGATGCTAATAAAGCATACTCCCTTGATGAGGACAGAATTGTTCACTGGCTCAAAACCGGTGCGCAACCATCCGATGCGCTCCATAGTCTCATGAAAAGAAGTGGTTTAGCTCACAGGTGGCATCTCATTCAACAAGGGTTAGATGAGAAAGATATTGAGAAGGAAATGAAAAAATGGGCTGCTGATCGTGAAGAAACTCTTAAAAGAAGATCAGAAAAAGCTAAAAAAGCCAAATTGAAAAAAGCCGAGAAGAAAAAAGTTTTAGA
>CENY01171925.1_pt1 | contig 18532 bp, 18 predicted proteins | sample 356181 | NCBI WGS metagenome assembly CENY01 (sample SAMEA2619840, study PRJEB7988) | marine metagenome | isolation source: saline water (ENVO:00002010), including
TTTGCAAGCAGGGGGTCAGGAGTTCGAGCCTCCTCAGCTCCACCACCGTTCCTATATATTACCCCCCCCCGATGGCGAATCAGGGGGCATTACTTAAGATTGTAATGCCAATTTTGATCAGCAATTATTTTGTAAATAGGAGTCAGTAGTTTAAAGTTCGCCAGCTCCGCGATTAACTGTGATTAAAGATGTGAGTACGCCATTTATAGAAATTAACGTAAAACTCAATCGCCACTAGAGAACACTATTAACAACGAAATGATGTACGATGCCATATAATGATTAAAACGGCTATATTAAACATACAGATCGTATTAAAGGCTTAATTTAACTATCTTGCTGCTGCATGCCCGATCAACATGAGTGCCACACATATAGTTATAAAAAACAAGCTCGTAAATTTATGGACTTATCAATCTTATAACCATTCTGTTTGCCCATTACATATGAGATCATTTTGTATCTAAATAATATTTAAGGACCTGCAAACCTTTGTCCACAACGAATTTTCGTAACATAACCATAATTGCGCATGTAGATCATGGCAAAACAACTCTTGTCGATGCATTACTGAAACAGAATAATGCTTTTGATGATCGAGAAGAGCCTGGCGAATTGATAATGGATAGTAATCCTTTAGAAAAAGAAAAAGGGATAACTATACTAGCCAAGAACACATCAATACGGTACAAGGACGTAAAGGTTAATATTATTGATACTCCCGGCCATGCCGATTTCAGTGGAGAGGTTGAACGTGTAATGAACATGGCAGACGGGTGTATATTACTAGTTGATGCAGTTGATGGACCAATGCCTCAAACCAGATACGTTCTACAACAAGCAATCAACTATGGACTGACTACAATTGTCGTCATCAACAAAATAGATAGACCACAACGCAGGCCTAATGATGTTCTAAACCAAATTGATGATCTTTTTCTTGATTTGGCAACCAATGATGATCAACTTGATTATCCTGTTTTATACGCGTCTGCCAGAGATGGATACGCAGTACTAAACCTAGATGACCAGCCTGATGATGGTATCAGCCCTCTTTTAGATGTAATACTAGATCGTGTCCCCTCTCCAAAAGGATCAGATTCAGATCCTTTTCAAATACTGGTCACGGCTCTTGACCACGATGATTATGCTGGGCAGATAGCAATTGGCAAAATATCAAGAGGAACGATTTCACAAAAATCTAAGGCTGCTGTAATAGGAACAAATGGGTCGATTTCAAACCACACTGTCGAAAACACATTTGTGTTTGATGGAATGCAGAAAGTAAAAGTTTCCCATGCATCTGTGGGAGAAATAGTTGCGATAACCGGGTTAGAAAATGTTCATATTGGAGACACCATCGCTGACCACGAACACCCAGAACCTTTGCCTCCAATACATGTAGATGAACCAACGGTAAAAATGACCTTTGGAGTTAACACCTCTCCACTTATGGGAAAAGAGGGAGATTATCACACCACACGTGAATTATATAAAAGGTTAAAAGACGAGCTACGCACAAATGTAGGTCTCAGAGTTTCACCGACAGATAATACAGATGAGTTTAATGTTAGTGGAAGAGGAGAATTACACCTTTCTATTTTAGCTGAAACCATGCGAAGAGAAGGATACGAATTCCAAGTTTCTCAAGCGAAGCCTATATTTAAACTGATTGATGGCAAAACACATGAGCCTTATGAGACTCTGCATATAGAAACTAATGAATCTCATTATGGGGTTTTAACTGAAAACTTAAATCACAGGCTGGCAGTATTAGAAGACGTCGTTAATGATGGGTCAGGAATCTTGCGGCTGCGCTTTTTAATTCCTACCAGAGGTTTAATTGGATTCCGTTCTTTTTTCCAAAATGCCACTCGTGGCGACGGAATAATGTCCAGTACATTCGCAGGTTATAAGTTTAAGACAGGCACTGTCAGCCAATCCACTCAAGGATTTTTGGTGGCTTCACAAGCAGGCACTTCCGTAGCATTTGGACTAACAAATGCTCAAGAGCGAGGAAAAACAATGATCTCGGCTGGAAAGCAAGTTTATGAAGGAATGATTGTTGGCCTACACAAAAGACCTACTGATCTTGCAGTTAACGTATGTAAGGAAAAGAAATTAACAAATATGCGTTCTTCAACTGCAGATATAACCACAAAGCTAATCAAACCTATAGAACTATCTTTGGAAGAGTCATTAGATATTATCTCTGAAGAAGAGTTGATTGAAATTACTCCAGACCACCTAAGACTCCGCAAAAGAATTCTTTCAACTACAGAACGTCTCAGATTTGAAAAACGGATAAAGCAAACCGCTGCAGCAACTAAATAAGTCGAATAATACGTGCCATCAAAGTATCCGATTCTTGTACGGATGGTCTGCATGACTACCAAAAGGCATATTTACCCAAGTACTCATTTCATGGGGCAAAACCACAGGGTCAGCCTGACAAACAAAGTTGCCAGTCAGGTCTGAAATTGATGGGGCTCCTAATAAACCCATTGCCACAATCATTTCATCCTCTAAAATCTCCAACACCCTAACTAACCCTGATACTCCATTTGCAGATAATCCCCATGCCTGAAGCTTACCAATAGCAACAGCACTAACACCAGATGCCACCGCTTTTACTACATCAGAACCCCTAAGTATTCCCCCATCTACTATTATTTCTGCTTTATCCTGAACGACGTTTCTTATCTCTGGCAACATATCCATAGTCCCTAAACAGTGATCTAATTGACGGCCTCCATGATTTGATATCCATATGAAATCTACTCCATGTTCTACAGCCAATTTTGCATCCTCCGCTGTGGCAATACCTTTAACCATAAACGGCAATCCAGATCTTTCTTTAATTTTAGCCATGGCGTCCCAAGTCAATGCAGCTTGATGAAACCTGTCATTCGGCCTACGCTGAGTAGGAGGCTGCCATCGCATTAATAATGGGCGTTCTCTGCGACTATAATGCGCTGTATCCACTGTTACACAGAGAGATTCATAACCTGAAGCTACCACCCTGTCTACAATATCTTTAGTCCATTCCCAATCTCCATGGACATACAGTTGAAAAATTTTTGGACTATCTGTGCTTCGACTTATGTCTTCAAGCGAAGGCAATGTTACCGAACTTACTGTTTGAATAATCCCAAAACTATCAGCGGCTTTTGCAGAAGCAATACCTCCTTCGGGTTCAAAGACTTGTAATGAACCTATTGGAGCAAGGATTACAGGAATTCGCAATTTATGTCCTAGCAAAGATGTAGATGGATCTATCTTTGATACATCGACTAATACCCTTGGCCTGAACCCGACTTTATCAAAGGATAATCTATTTCGGCGCATCGAAGTCTCCGACTCTGAGGCACCAACTAAATAATTCCATGCGCCCTGGTTTAGAGCTTTTTTAGCTGCCAGCACAACCTCTTCGTTAGTTTCAAATTTTGAATCCAATTAAATTCTCCAGAAATATAATGTTTACAGTCTATAAATATCTTATAAACATCCTAAATTTTGTTAGTGCAAATCGCAAGATGGAGCCAAGTATAAATTGTGAAAAACGCGAAATTTGCGATAACAAGCCTAAATTTAGTTCAAATAAGGCTAATTTTTATATATATTGCTACCTAAAACACGATAATTTATTGTAAGGTGGCATTATCAATATTATGTTATACAGGGAGTTACAATGGCATATACAGCATATAGTGTGAAACTAAAGAAAATTGTCGAGATCAAGAACCCTGAGCTCGTAACAATGAAAAACGGCCGAAAAGCTATTAAAGGCGTCGCAGCTGAAGATCCTACTCAGAAGGTATTTAGGATCCTTAGCGCTGCTGATGCTGAAAAAGCCGCTAAAGACCTAGGATAAATCAACTTAAGAGTTTTCGCTGGCCGATACTTTTTATAAAGTTTAGGAGTCACCAGCGAAAACTCTTAGTTATATTAAAACCCCATAAATCAACACAGTTAATACGAAGCCTTATCTAGAGGCGCGTACGTGCTATTACCAAAACCAATAGCGTAATTATGATAGCCGACCTCACAGGAAAAATAGCAATCGTCACGGGAGGAGCCCAAGGAATTGGTGCTGGGATTTGCACCGTGCTTGACCAACAAGGCGCAATAGTAGTGGTCGCGGACAAAAATGAAGATGCGGCTAATTCTGTATACAGCCGTCTTTTAAACAAAGATTCATCACACGTTAACGTTGATGTAACCGATGATACTTCGGTAAATGATATGACCAAATCCGTAATCTCTACATATGGATCTATTGATATTCTGGTCAACAATGCCGGAATAATTGGAGCTGAAAAATGGTGGACTCGGGAAAACGGAAATGATGATGACTGGCAAACGACTTTTGATGTAAATGTACGCGGCGTAGTTAGATGCTCAGATGCAGTCACCCCACACATGCTTGAGAGAAACTACGGTAAACAAGTCAATATTGCTTCAATTGCAGCCCGAAGAGGCGGATCATTACCATTTTATTGTGTTACTAAAGCTGCTGTAGTTAACTGGACGCAATCCAAAGCCGCAGCACTAGCTTCATCAGGCATTAACGTGAACGCAATTTGTCCAGGCTTAGTTTGGACCCCAATGACCCAGCGTATAACAGATCATAGAGGAAATTTTAATCCTGGCACGTTAAGAAGTGGATATAAAGACAAAGACGAATTTGATGCTCTAGTCAAAGACTGGGTCCCTATGAAACGTGAACAAACCCCTATTGATATTGGCAAGGTGGCAGCATTTCTAGCATCTGACGATGCCCAAAACATAACCGGTCAAGCATTCAATGTTGATGGTGGGATTTACATGAATTAAACGCAAAAACCATTCGATTGATGTGACAAACTCAGCGTGATGTCAGTGCGACAAATTAAAGATTAAAGACTAGCTTTACGCACGCCTGGAAGGAGACCTTTTAAAGCCATCTCTCTAAAAGTAATTCTTGAAAGTCCAAAAAATCTAATATACCCTCTTGGTCTACCAGTAGCTTCACAACGATTCACGATCCTATTAGGGTTGGCATTTACCGGTAATTTGGCTAGCTCTCTTCGAGCATCCATACGAGTTTCATGTTTAGCATTTGGGTCTTTAGCTATAGCTAAAAGATTATTTCTTTTCTCAGCGTATTTTTTTACCGTTCTTTGACGCTTAAGATTTTTTTGAACGGCTGATTTTTTTGCCAACTAATTCCTCTTAACTTTATTGATTATTTTAATTTCTAACAATTACTGATCTACGACTTATATTAAGTCATTACTTGTTATTATATTTGCACTGAGTCAATTTTAACAGACAAATCATAGCTGGTTAATTACTTATAATGATCTAGTTTTATGCAGACTAATCATATGCTTATACTGTATCCTGAATAAATCAATTGTAAGCTGAGTAAAATTTATGTGCAGTCATAAGATACTTGGATTAGGAGGTTACAAATGACAACATACACATGCTGTACCACGGATTGTGACATGGAAGTCACCGGTCTCACCTGTGGAAAATGTGGAATTGAATTGGAACATGCAGTGTTGGAAAAAGACGATGGATCCACAGTGGGAGTTAGTCGCTGTCCAAAAGGATGCGGTAAAATCAAGTCTCCAATGTGCTGTGGCGCAGATATGGTTAATAGCTAGTATAACCAGGACATCAAATTGAACCTGAGAAATAATTGGAGTTTCACAAATGCCATTTAGATTAGGACCAACAGAATTAATAATAATATTGGTAATAGTTTTACTGATCTTTGGAGCGGGTAAAATGCCTCAAATTGGCGGAGCCATGGGAAAAGCTATTAGAAACTTTAAATCTGGAATCTCAGGCAAAGATGATATATCGGATGATGCTACCGAAGATTTAAAGATTGAGGAACAATCCGAGCGATCCAATTCAAAAAAGTAGTTAACTCTGATTTAATATCTAATTATTAAATACCATAACACTTATTTAAAAATTAATATTAACGGTTAAACGTTATTCGACTTAATATAGGTAATGAAATAGTGCCTAGGACATCCAATATAACAAGAGTTATTAAAATTCTAAAAAGTGGATCTGGCATTTCCTCAACCCATATTGTTCCTATCAAAATACATGCTACAAAACAGATGGTTACCGAAGTGAACTTCTGGATTAATTGAAGTGCTTTGGCTCGAGGTTTAACTATAAAAAGTAACAAAATATGATTAAGCCCAAATCCAACTACTCCCGCCGAAAAAGTTGATTTGCCCATTATCTCATTACCAAAATCACCCGAACCCCAAATAATAATTAAAATCAATAAGAAAAAAATAAGGCCCGCAAATATTCCCGGTTTTGCAACAAGTTGATACTGTTGCCGTTCTAAATTAAAAAGACTGGGCAAAGAAATTAGGCTAAAACCAGCCAGTGCTGTAACCGTACCTAGAATTTTAATTTGTCTCTCGCCGAAATCCCCGATAAGCACGATCATTATACCTAGCATGGCACTAGCAATAAGGCATAAGACTAAAGTTATTAAAGCTATTCGTGTGGGCTTAATGTTGTTTGGAATAGACATATAAAATTCATATTTTAGTTTAAACTAATTGAAGCGGTTAGGGTCAAACATTTTGGTTGGCATAAAATGTTTTTCTTCATTAATTTCTTGAGCAACTAGTAAACCAGTACCAGGTCCCGTAGAAATACCCATCATTGAGTGTCCTGCGGCGATAACAAGATTATCAAATCCTTTTGGCCGACCTACTAATGGCAATCCATCAGGAGTGGTAGGCCTCAATCCAGCCCAGGTTTTAATAATAGGAAGGCTATCAAATTCAATTTTTGGGAAAAAAGTTTTGGCCGCTTGTATAAGAGACTCGACTCGCTTTTGATTAATTGATAAATCCATACCAACAAGCTCTAATGTGCCTCCCACACGCAGTATATTCCCCATTGGAGTTACTGCAGTTTTTGCCTCAGAAAGCATTACAGGCATATTTAAAGATGTATCGGGTCGCGGATAACTTACACTGTATCCTTTAGCAGGTTGTATCGGAATGCTCAGGCCGAGAGTATTTGCTATTTCAGGAGACCATGACCCAGCAGCTAATACGAATTGATCTGCATATATCACACCATGGTTAGTGTTGGCCGCAACAATTTTCTTACCTTTTGTTTGAAAACTATTCACTTGTGTATCTGTCTTAATCTCAACACCCACACTTTTAGCTTTAGAAGCCAATCCTTTAACAAAATCAGCTGGAGCCAAATGGGCGTCCCCAGGAAAATAAGTTCCGGCTATTGCCGTTGTATCGACTCCTCCTAGTTTTTCTTTAACTTGGTTTCTATCCATATCCACGACTTCGAGTCCCATGTCACGAAGTATTCCAATATCTTCTATACCATGCTGATAACCATCTTGAGTGGCATATAAAAAAATGATTCCATTACGCTCTAAGTGAAACTCAAAATCACCCAAATCATCAAACGAATTATATAGCTCCATACTCTTTTCACTAATTTCACGAAGAACCACAGCTCCTTCTCTTTGATGTTTGGCTGTACAAGCCGCCCTAAACTTCCACAACCATAACCACAAAGATAAATTAAATCTGGCTTTGATATAAAACGGGCTTTTAGAATTAAACATCCATCTAACTCCTTGAGAAATAACTCCAGGAGATGCCAGAGGCAGACTGTGACTAGGAACTAAAAGACCCGCATTACCCCAAGAAGTGGATGCGCAAACATCATCTTTATCTAATAGCGTTACCTTAAACCCTCTTTCAGCAAGAAAATGAGCACTATTCACTCCTATAGAGCCTGCTCCGATAACGAGAATATCGGTTTTAGTACCCATCATAGATCCTTATTGCTGAAGTAAACTATTACCTGAGTAAACTGGATAAAAACACTACTACAGTAACTTTAGCATCTTCTGCTATGGTTACTGGATCAGGTTCTAATGATAGTAATCCTACAGAGTATTTACCAAATTTCTTATAGGTCGGTTTTGTTTGTCCACTCTCTAAAGTCATAGCAGCGCCTCCAAGAGGTCCGGCCGGAGTGAATAATTCTAATCTAACTGTAGCCGTTCCACCTGTTAAACGATTATCCTCAATTAATTCGGTAAACTGAACGATTATACCGTTAATTCCTGTAGGACTGTTCATTTTCTGCTTAAGGCCCATTCTCACCGGAATTTCCGTAGCAACATGAAAATTGGAACTACCGTCATGATCGATAGTTGGCTGAAATTGTAAATCTACCGTTTGCTGAACATCTGGTGTGGGTGTTGGTACCGGTGTTGCAGTTGGTATAGGTGTTGCTTCTGCAGCAGCTGATGGGTCAACATTTAAAATAGTTGCTTCTATTTCCTCTCCTATGTCCAAGCTAAAAGCTTCTGTAGCTGCAAGAATTCCATCAAGAGCTTGTCCGCCAATTAATAGTATTCTTCCATCATTTAATAAAGCCGAATTAAATCTATATCTTCCCATCAACATATCACCAACAATAGCCCAACTATTTGTGCTTGGGTCATATATTTCAAGGTTATCTCTGCTACCTGTACCTCCTGCAACTATTACCCGACCATCAGGCAAAAGTTCCGCTATATGTTCTGCTCGCGGAATGTTTAGATCAGATTTTGAAACCCAGGTATTATTAGATGGATCATAGATTTCCGCAGTCATCCTTTTACCCCTACCTCCTACTACTAATACTCTTCCATCTTTTAATAACGTCGCTGTATGTTGAGATCTACTTACACTCATTTCCCCTGCCGAGCTCCACAAGCCACTCTCCGGATCAAATATTTCTGCGGTCTTAATCCATGGGCCGTCAGGTTTTCCTCCACCGGTAACTAAAATTCTTCCATCACTTAATAATGTTGCAGTATGCCAAATCCTTTTCTCAGACATCTGGTCAATTTCTACCCAGCCGTTTGTTGCAGGGTCATATACTTCTACCGTAGTTACAGGTGCATATGTATCATCTGCTCCACCAATTACCATCACTCTTCCATCACCAAGAGATACCATTGGCATGGTCTCATGTGCTTGGTTCATTGGTAAAGTTGGTGTCCACAGCCCTGTTTCTGGATCCCATATTTCAGCTGTGTCTATAGCTCTATTTTCAATACTTCTTCCACCGGCTACTATAACTCGTCCATCGGGCAATTTAGCCATAGCATTTTGAAATCGAGCATCCGTCATCGCTTCGGTCCATTCCCAAACATTAGAGTTGGGGTTGTACACCTCAGCTGTATCCGCTGCTCCTGCAGCCCATTTCGGACTTTTACCACCAGCGACTAGCACTCTTCCATCATCCAACACCACCGCTGGAAACCACGCTCGTTGTTCTCCCATATCGCCTACTGGTGCGGATGTTCCTGTAGTAGCAGCCACTTCTTTCTCTGTACCTGCAGATGGATCAAACCTATTTTCTTCTGAAGTTGTATCTGTATCACTTCCCTTAGCAGTATCACCTGAGTCACCTCCACTGCCACAAGACACTGATATTAAAACAAGAGCGAAAAGTAAAGTTAGGGCTAGAATTTTCATTTTGACAGTCATCTCACATATATAGATTTGATTAGATAAATATAACGTATGGCTCTACGAATTATACTGTTTATTAAACTTAAATGACTAGCATAAGCCGAGTCATAGTTTTGACGCGGCTTATGTTGCATACATAAAACTATTTATAAATTCATTGCGGTATTAGCTGCCAGCTGGTTTGTAGTTGACCACTACTTTACTAGCTGCATCTATTTCCTCTGGGGTTATTAAAGGCATAACACTAACTTTTACTACTCCACTAGCATTAACTGCCAACGACATTGCAGTAGCTGTTATTCTATCCGGCATATCTGCAAAACCGACTACATCGTCTTCACCATGTGAAAAATACGCCGATTCAAGCGTGCAACCATGATCAGCAAACAGCTTTGAGATGTGCTTAATTCTAGATGATCCTCCTTCTTTCAGAAGACCTCTTACACCTTCAGCAGCATAGCTACCTTTAAACATATATTTAGCCATTCTACGACCTCCTTAGTAATTAAATTATCGTAACGGGCTGTATTGTAAATCATTATTACTAATCAACTCAAAAATACGTCATTTATTTGAATCTTTTTTAATAAAATCAATTTACTTATCAAAACATTCATGTAATCTAGCCTGAATGCTTTCTAATACTGTAATGAATATCTGCCGGCCTTTATATTCGGGGTTATCAAACCTTGGTGGTAAAGATTCAAGCTTTTTATATTGGATTACATTCGGCCATATCGTAATGCATTGGTATCAAAACCTATTCCCCTTAATACTCCCTTACTTCAAAAGTGAGTTCGGCCTATCTGCAGTTCAATTAGGTTCATTGAATACAATACAGATGGGGATTGCCAGTGGATTAATGGTAGTAGTGGCATACTTTGCAGACACACGCAGGCATCTGCAAAAAATTATATTGATTTCCGCTATTTTAATTTTGGGAATATGTTATTTCGGAATAAGCCTTCTACCAACATATGCTTGGACCTTAATCTGGTCTGGACTAATAGGTTTATCTGTCGCTCTATGGCACCCTACAGCTATGGGAGGGCTATCATTGAAGTTCCCAAAGAAACGAGGGATGGCTCTGGGAGTGCATGGTGTCGGAGCCAGTATCGGTGATTCATTAAGTCCAATAATTGTTGGTGCTTTCATAATGACATTCGCGTGGCGCACCGTACTTCAGTTTCATTTAATTCCAATAGCTATTATCTCTATAATCATGTGGCGTGTGCTTAGTAAAAATGAAGTTGATGGTCAAAATACAAAAAAAAATTCAGACAAAAATAAAGTTGATTTTTATACCTACTGGACCGACCTGAAAACATTAATAAAAAGCCCACAGGCTTTATCAGTAACAATATCTAATGCTCTTATATCAGGCGCCAGAGTAGCTGTACTTACGTTTCTACCTATATATCTTTTCGATACTTTAGGTTTTTCATCGTTAAAAATGGGGGTATACCTAGCATTACTGTTTGCCATGGGTGCTATATCCCAACCAATCATGGGGATATTGTCAGACAGGGTCGGACGAAAAGTAATTCTTGTTCCGAGTTTCTTAATACTAGGGGTGCTGTATTTATTGATAGTATCAACCCAAAATGACATTTTGCTCGGAATAATAATTGGGATCTTAGGTGCTTTTTTCTATCCAATACTAAATATTGCACAGGCAGCGATCATGGATGTCGGAAGCAAAGATATTCAATCTACGACAATGGGTGTCTCTGGCTTAGTTGGCTGGCCAGCCATTTTAGTATCGCCAATTATTGCTGGCCTTTTAGTTGACAAATTTAACATAGAAATGGCCTTTATATTCGCAGGTGTGATATCTCTTGTATCAACCCTTATATTGGTGCCCATCAAATTTACGCCGCCAGCAGATTTTAAGGATTAAACTAGAAATGAAATTACAGTACGGAGAGGGCGGGATTCGAACCCGCGAGCCAGCTATACACCGGCTACTCCCTTAGCAGGGGAGCGCATTCGACCACTCTGCCACCTCTCCATATTGAGTTACATTCTACAGTAAAGCGGTAACCTACTGATAATAAAACACAAGGAATTATAAAATTCTTTCAAGCATTAAACCATTATTAACTACTGCTCATAAAAAAAGAGTGCTAATAACTGTATCGTTTGGTTACATGTTGGTACAACTTTCAAGCTTACCTATAGCTATAGCAATTCCTACTTTAGCATCACAATTTAATGTCGGTGTCGAAGATGTAGCATTAATGGTCGTTGCTTATCTGACAGCATTAGGAAGTTTTGTTTTGCTCTCCGCCCGTATAGGCGACTATATAGGCCACAATAAAGTGTTTATGTTTGGGTTAATAACATTAACCGTAGCCTCAGGGGTTATTTGCACCGCAACAGATCTATGGCAAATAATTGGTTACAGGGCAGTGGCTGGCTTAGGCTCAGCTATGATTATGGGTAACGCAAATGCTATGGTTGCAGCTTCATTTAACCCAGATGAAAGAGGCAGAGCTTTCGGGTTTTTAATAATAGGAGCTAGGTTTGGAACATTCATAGGATTGGCTTTATTTGGACTAATGTTGCAATTTATTGGCTGGAGGCCAGTCTTTGCAACGTTTATTCCCCTCGGAATCATTGCAGTATGGCTAGCATTCAATTTAATCAAGTCAGACTCTGAATCTAATAAATCTTTGAATATTACAAAGCTCGGGAAATCTATTGATTGGACAGGAGCTCTATTCCTCGCCAGCGGAGCCATAGTACTAATTCTTGGCGGAAATCATCTCCACCAAGGCGAGGAGTCTTTTACCAGTGCAGACGGACTTACTTATCACGTTCCTATGCATATTGCGGGTCTTCTTTTAATAGTTGTTTTCGTTTTTGTGGAAAAATTTGCTAGAAACCCTGTAATTGATTTAAGTCACTTCAGAAATAGTGCTTTTTCTTTGTCTTTGATAACCAACACTATTTATCATTTTTCAATGCTAGGAGCTTTCACCCTAATTCCCATTTTAGTTGAGCAAGGTTTTGGACGATCCCCTTTATGGGTCACAGTCGTTTTACTGCCTAGTCAGGCTCTAGGCCTATTTCTCCCCGTAATTGCCGGGGCAATTTATGACAAATATAAGCCAGATTGGCTCCGCCCTATAACTCTAATAGCCATAGCAATCGGATTTCTAACGATCGGGTTAGTAGCTAACCAAATACCTTTTTGGGCTCTACCACTTCTAATGTTTATCATCTCAATCGGGACTAACATGTTTAACCCTATAAATAATGCCACAGTGATGAATTCATTAACCTTAGAGCACCGTGGAGTTGCATCTGGCATGCTTGAAACAACAAGAGAGCTGGGTCATGCATTGGGTGCTACTGCAGCTGCAGCAACTCTTGCTTTAATGCTTCCACAGAAGCTAGGCTTTATGACTCAAGAAATAATACAAAGCTCTTACATTGATGGATTTCAACTCGCTGCATTAATGGTTGCTGGAGTATTGGTGTTTGGTTCGCTCATAGCCAGCCTCCATCCAAGAACTAAAGTCACTTAAATAAAATCATTGTTTTTCTATAGGCGAATTAAGTTATTTGATCGATCATATATTGACTGGACCACAGGATTACCATTGCTTACACCGGATACAGTCGCAATATGAGCTGATCTGGTCATAAACACCTGTGGTCTAAAAAAGTAGACTGCAGTATCACCTGGTTTTACTTTTTGTTTTGTAGTCGGGTATAACCAAGCATAGTAATCCATCCACTGAGGTATTGGCGCTTCGGCATCTACTTCGTTTTTAAGTATGGTGTCTGATCTATCGCCAACAAAAGCTTTTTTTATGCTCATCATCTCATGCCCCGCTCCATCAGCATAAAACCCTCCTCCTAAAACTTGAGCTGTGTCTCCAGACCAATGAGATACTTCAGTCACATAAACCTGTGCAGGAGTGCCAACGTCATTTCCATAGATCTGCTGCATCGCCATTCCCCAAAGGGCGCTCCCTGGTTCAGCGTCAGTAGCTCCATAGGAAGCAATTAATTCCATGGTTTCACAAGATGAGCTACCCGGAGCATTAATATGTTTAACATCTATTCCAAGCTTTGAATCTAATAATTCGGCTGCTTTGATAATGGTATTCAAATTAGGACTTGCGTTCATCTTGCGTGTTTCAAAATCATATAAAGCACAAGGAAAGCCAGTGACTCCCACTATATTTAGGTTGTCGAATCCTGATATAAAATCGGCGGTCTGCAGAACATCGTCAATTAATATCCCTCCCTCTTGAGCAGGGTATGCCATATCATCCTTATCAATGACTTTCAATATAATATTCTGCTTAACATTCAGTTCAGTCGCAGCTTGAGAAATAAAGCTCGCATGGTCCTTATGATGAACTGTCCATATTTCAGGTTCCATTTTTAGAGCTTCTTTCATCCTATTTCTTGGAATTTGCGATAGATGGCCAACATGACCAACTTTACAATTTTGTTCATCGAGAACATAAGCACACTCCATATCTACTGCAACGAATGATTCGAATCCAGATTTAATAATAGTCTGGATCATTGATGGGTTACGATTAATCTGTTTGGTCATTACATATGTTCTTAGCCCGAGCCGTTTCGCACATTCATATATCTCAAGGGCGTTACTTTCAACCAGGTCTAAGTCAACAACATAACAATCACTTGGTATGCTGCCTTTACGATGCAGTTCTGTTGCCACCATTACTAAATTTGGGTTTTGCTCTTTAATTACGTCAATCATAGGGTATAACCTTTTATAATTTATCCATAAACTGTTAAGTCAATAAGTTATTTATTTACGGAGAAAGTAATGTTATCACCAGATGAAATAAGAGCCATAAACGAAAACTACAGGCAAGATTTCAATAGGCATGATGCAGATGCCTTACAAAATTATTATGCAGAGTCAATCTTATGGACTAACTCTAATGTAGATGGAGAAGTCACAGACCCTAAAGAAGTCTCCAAGCAGTATGAAGATTTTTTTATAACTTTCCCGGATGTTCATCTTGAATTTCTTGACGATTTTTCTGAAGGTTTTCACAACGCTCACAGATGGAAAATGAAAGCGACCCATAAAAACGACTCAGGTGAAACCAACGATATAGAGATAGAGGGTTTCTCTATGTTAATTGTTGATGAGAAAGGTAAAATTGTAAGAGATCACACGTATTTTGATGTTCAAAACCTGAATGCCCAACTAGGAACATAGCTTGTCATTTGAACTTGACATTAAGAAACACTTTAACCAACTCGATAAAAATTCCACGATAAGTCGTCTCTGGGAAAGAGACTATACTTTATGGGATGATCAAGACGCTTCAATCAAAAAACGTCTTGGTTGGCTTTCAGCTGCGGAGCAGATGAAAACTAAACTCGGAGAAATTGAAGCCTTCGCTAATGAAATCAAGTTAGAAAACCTTAAGTATTTCGTGCTACTCGGCATGGGGGGCAGTAGTAGGGCAGCAAAAGTCATTCATCGGACGATTGGATGGAATAACTCATTTCCTAAAATGGTACCACTCGAGTCAACGGTTCCCTCAACTATTGGAAAAGCATTAAACGAGATAGATTTAAAAAGTACTTTAGTGATAGTTGCTTCTAAATCAGGCAACACCATGGAGCCGCTCCTGACTTACGAATTATTTAAGAGTGAAATTGTCAAAGCGATCGGTCATCACGAAGCAATGAACCGGTTTGTGGCAATAACGGATGAGCACTCTCCGCTACATCAACTTTCTGTGAAAGAGAATTTCAGGAAAGCATTTTTAAATCCAAAAGATGTAGGGGGCCGATTTTCTGGCATTACTTATTTTGGCTTAGTACCAGCTGCATTATTAGGTGCAAATATTCGAGCGATGATTGATTCAGGAGAACATATGAGATCTTTATGCGCACCAGATAAGCCAACTGCAGAAAATCCTGGAGCTGTGCTCGGTGCCACAATAGGATACCTGGCTAAATGCGGCCAGGACAAACTAACTTTAATTACGTCACCTTCCGTGTTTGGTTATGGATTATGGGTAGTCCAGTTAATTGCAGAAAGTCTGGGTAAGTCGGGTAAAGGCGTGATACCCATAGCTGGAGAGCCTTTAATGAAACCTGAACATTACGGGGACGACAGATTCTTTGTTTACCTTAGACTTGATACTGACGACAATGCGCAGACGGATACAGGAATCGCTGAAATAAAAAATAACGGCCATCCAGTAACCACAATTAATATGTCTAACATTAACTCTTTCGGTGCTGAAATATTTAGGTGGGAGATTGCAATTTCTATTGCTGCATCTGTATTGGAAGTCAACCCATTTAATCAACCAGATGTTCAGTTATCAAAAACTAGTACGCATGAAATCCTGTCTGATTTATCAACAAATAAATTAATAGCTAATATTGCACCTGACCCAATAAGCAAGCTTAATAGTTATTTAAATTCATGCCAGCCTAATGACTATTTTGCACTGCTTGCATATCTGCCGCATAACTCAACTATCGATCAAGCCCTGAGGTCAATGAGAGAGAAAGTAGCAAGAAAATATAAAATCGCCACTACTTTAGGCCACGGACCAAGTTACCTGCACTCAACAGGACAATTACATAAAGGTGGTCCTAACTCGGGGATTTTTCTTATGTTAACAGCACCACATGAGAATGACATTTCAATTCCCACTAAATCATATACATTCGGACAAGTTACCGATGCTGACGCAATTGGAGATCTGCAAACTTTAAAGAACCTAAACAGAAGAGTCGTCCATATCAAACTTGCGAATGACTCTTCAGATGCAATATCCTGCTTAACGGAGCATCTATAGTATTATATTATCCAGCATATACATGAGGTATTAATGAACCCAGAAGTTTTTAAGCCGGATGGCACAAGCATTGAATACGATGTTGGTACCATTATGCCTGATGGAACAAGACTATCATCGGACATATATTTCCCTTCTAAAAGCCGACCTGGTCCATATCCAGTAATATTGTATAGAACTCCATACAGTAACCAGATGGATTACTTAGTTGAAAGAGGTAAATATTTCTCACAGAACGGGTACGTTGTAGTTTGCCAAGATGTAAGGGGAAGACACGACTCTGCCGGTGAATTCATAAGATGGAAACATGAGTTTACTGATGGCAACGAAACTATTAATTGGATAGGAAACCAGGAGTGGTGTGACGGAAACGTAGGAATGGCAGGGCCTTCTTACCTAGGTTATGTGCAGTGGCAAGCAGCCTGTATGGAAAATGATTTTCTTAAATGCATAATACCAACTGTAATGAGCGGAGATTTGCATGAGGCGCCTCACTATCAGGGAGGAGCTTTCCAGCTAGCACTTAATACAACTTGGTCGTTCAGGACAGACGGTAAAACCATGCAGACAATCGATGATTATGACTGGGAAAGACTTTTTTACCATCTGCCCATTAGAGATATACCATCCGCTGCAGGGAAAAATATTCCAGACTTTGTCGAATGGGTTGATAATCCAGATTTCGGTGATTACTGGGATGAAATAAACGTAATAAACAAACTAGAGGCTATTAAAATTCCGTGCCTTCACATAGGTGGTTGGTACGATCTATATCCACAAGGCACCTTGAACCTATTTAAAGGTATGCAAGAACGTGGAGGTTCTAAATTTGCCCGTGAAAACCAACATGTAATAATCGGTCCCTGGGTCCATAACGCCAGTGAAACTACAACGGCAGGCGATATAGACTTTGGTGTTGATTCAATACTAGATCTAAAAGAAATCGAACTTTCATGGTTCGACAAGTGGTTAAAAGGTATACCGGACAGTTTTGAACAATCATCCCCCGTAAAAATTTTCATGATGGGAAGCAACGAGTGGCGTACCGAGGAATCTTGGCCGCCAAAAGATATAACAAACACCCCTATATTCCTACACAGTAATGGAAATTCAAATTCTGCTTCCGGAGATGGATTTCTATCTTTTGATAAACCCGGTAAAGAAAAGACAGATGGTTTTACGTACAACCCTATGTTTCCGGTACCAACCAAAGGCGGAGGCAATTGTTGTGATCCACATATAGTAAATTGGGGAGCATTCGATCAAAGAGAGGTAGAGGCCAGAGCCGATATTCTCGTATACACAAGCAAAACTCTGACTTCGGAAATGGAAATCAGTGGGCCAATAATACTCAAATTATTTGCGTCCACAGATTGTCGTGACACCGACTTCACGGCAAAATTGGTAGATGTTTTTCCAGATGGTAAGGCTATCAATTTATGCGACGGGATAATTAGAGGCAGGTATAGAGATAGCACTAAGCAACAATCTCTTTTGAATCCAGGCGAGGTTTATGAATTCACGATAGATTTATACCCTACTAGCAATGTATTCCTACCAGGTCATAAAATTCGATTAGATATATCAAGTTCTAATTTCCCAAGATTCGACCGTAATCCCAACACTGGCAATGAATTCGGTAAGGACTGTGAATTAAAGACAGCAAACCAGACTATATATCATGATGAGAAATTTGCTTCTCACTTATTATTACCACTAAAGAAAAAATGATCAGTCTATTCAATTATCCTGATCCTCTATGTATTATTACAGTTGAAAAATTACGAAATATAAAGGCGGTCTTATGAGTATAAAAGTTGTTGTATCAATGGATGTAAAAGACTTTGAAAGTTTTGGTAAAGTATTCAACGGCGAAGGGGCAAAGAATGCCCGTGAATCAGTTGGGTTGATGGCACAGGCACACAAGAACTTAGATGATCCTAGTAATGCGGTAGTGATAGGCACTGCCCCATCCAAAGAAGCATTTCTTGGGTTTTTAACTACTCCCGAACAAGCTGAACGAATGAAATCTGCAGGCGTGGTGTCAAAACCTACTGTCACGTTTTTGGAGAATTAATTTTTATATGAATGAGGTTTAAGTGGATTAGATTTATTCTCCAGGAGAATAAATCTCTATTAAGTTAGACATTTCACGCCTATCAGCGTCTT
>CENY01088124.1_pt1 | contig 18521 bp, 19 predicted proteins | sample 356181 | NCBI WGS metagenome assembly CENY01 (sample SAMEA2619840, study PRJEB7988) | marine metagenome | isolation source: saline water (ENVO:00002010), including
ATATACACAATTAAATGATAAAGGTGAAAAATGAATTATATTGTTACGGGGGCAGCAGGTTTTATTGGATATCATACAGCGAAGATGCTATTGGAAAATAATCATACTGTCATAGCGATAGATAATATAAACGATTTTTATGATATAAAACTCAAAAATGAGAGAATTAATTATCTGAAAAACTTTAAAAATTTCAATTTGGAAAAAATAAATCTCAACAACAAAAATGATATCCTCAATTTAGCTAATAATCTAAAAAATATAGATGCTGTAATTCATCTTGCTGCTTATGCAGGAGTTCGAACAAGTATAATCGATCCTTGGGCATATCAAGATAATAATGTTAATGCCACACTAAATTTACTTGAGTTATGCAAAAAATTAAGTGTTTCAAATTTCACACTAGCTTCAACATCTAGCGTTTATGGTGACAATAAAAATATACCAACCAAAGAAACTGATAACACTTCATTTCCCCTGTCTCCTTATGCAGCGAGTAAGATATCTGCAGAATTATTAGCTTATACGTATCATTATCATTTCAATATAAATGTAGCTGTATTAAGATTTTTCACGGTTTACGGGCCTTTTGGCAGACCAGATATGGTTATATTTAAATTTTTAAAGTCTATTATTGACGATGATCCCATCACAATATATGGCGACGGAAATCAAACTAGAGATTTCACTTATGTATCTGATGTAGCAAATGCGCTTATAAAATCAACAAAATCAAAAGGATACGAAATATTTAATGTTGGAGGTGGCAATGCTATTACAGTAAACAATCTTGTTACTGTAATTCAAAATTATTTAAGCAAAAAAGCTACAATAAACTTTATAGATCGAGATCCGTCAGATATTGAGCATAGTTTAGCTGATATTTCTAAAATTAAAAATTTACTAAATTGGCAACCTATGTTTAACATAGATTCAGGTGTAAAGGAAACTGGAGATTGGTTTTTAAATAATCTCGATTTTATATCTTCAATCAAGTTACAAGATTAATATATCAATCGTTTGATTTGATTTTATAAAAAGAATCATAAGTACTGGTCTTATATCGATTTTGAATATTATCTATCAAAGATTTATTTTTTTTATTATCATTGCCAATTCTATAAATTTCGTAATTTTCATTTAAATTAGCTGTTTTACCTTGATTAAATCTTTCGATTTCTTTTAATTGAAATGGATTACTTTTAATATCTTGTGGTAAATTTTTAGTGTTTACAAAAAATACTATATCATCTCTGCCAGAAATCACAGAATTAACTTCCATAGATATAGCGTGCTCAATTATAAAATTTTTTGACAAATTTAATAAAAGAGTTGATTCAGGTTTTAATTCGTTTGATATTATAGTTCTATTAACTGATTTCCATTGAATCAATTCACTTCTACTAGCTGCTAAATTCACAATTAATTGATCTGTAACAGGAATTATAATGAATAGGAATGCAATTATTTTAATCAATTCTAATCTCAATTTACTTAATTTAAAAAATTTAACAAGCACAATGGTTATAAGCACAAATATCAACAATAATGAGGAAAGTATCACATTGAATTCGTAAATCCAAAAAATACATGGTACACATAAAATTGTATAGACAATAATTGATATATCAAATTTTAAATGATGACGATAAAATTTAAACATAAATACTACAAACATCATATTAAAAATATTAACTGGAATCATGTATCTTCTATGAACAACACCAAATTCATAAAGAACAAAAAAGTAAAAAATAAATGTCAAAATATATGATAAAAATATCATCCATTTCAAATTGTAGTTTTCGGTAGTTTTTCCTGAAAAAAACAAAATATCAAATAATAAAATTCCCAATAACAAAATTATCATAGGGAAATAAATAAAATACAAATCTCCAAAATATATAGGAAGTTGTAATTTGATATATTCAATAGTAAAAGGGACAAACTCAGGACTTACTTCTACTAAATTCAAAAAATAACTGTTACTTAAATCAATATTTAGAAAAAATATTGTCATAAAAACAACGTATCCAAAACTAGAACTCAACAAAAATATATTATTTTTTATAAATTTAATTATAAAAATTCTAATCGAATCTATTTTATTAGCATCAGCTGAATACATTCTAAAAAGAATTATTAATGGCAGTCCGATAAAAAATGTTTCTTTAAAGAAAAGTGAACACAAAAAACAAAAAACTAATAAATAATAAGAAATGTTTTTATTTGAAAATGAACAATAACATGAAATTGTATAAAATAAAAATCCAATTGATTCAGCTTTATTCCAATCCATCCATACAGAAGAAGGGTCTGTAATTAAAAAAAATATAATTATTGATAAAATGATATAGGGTAAATGAAATTTGGAAAGTATTTTATGCCAAAAAAACACAGATATAGTCATAGCTGTAACTGGTAGTAATCTCCAAACAATATCCAATTCAGGAAACAATTTTGCCAACAACCAATATTGACCTAAATTTAAAAAGCTCGCTCTACCATAAAAATTTGATACAGACTTAACACTTTCTATAATATTTCCTGGAATTATGCCTGCGCTTTCGTAATAATGAGTTAGAGTTAAGCTTGCATCACTCGAAAATACAAAAAACATCCATGCGGTATTGTATCCTAAAGGCAATTTAATAAAAGGTAAAACATAAAGAATTGTAGTTATTGCAAAATAACTAAGTAACAGTAAAAAATCATTTTTTGAAATATTAATCATTTAATACAATTTTTCCCTTAGCTTTAGGTTTAATATTATTGTTGAAATAACCCCCAAAATAATATTACTTAAAAATATTAATCCGTGCACAGTAGTAGCATATACAAAAGAAATATTTTGATCATCTGTCCAAAGTAACAACCCAAACATTAAAGATACATGAAAAGTGCCTATTGAAGAAGGAGTCAAAGGGAAAATACTAGCCAAATTTGATAATAAAATAGAAAAAATAAGTATCCTAATCGGAATGTTTATACCAAAACCGTGTGCAATTATCATAAACAAACTAAGTATTAAAAACCAATAAAGAAAAGTTAAGCAAAAGTTTTTAAATACCCTGGAATAGTCTTTACTTAATTCTTGCAAAGTTTCAGATACTCTTAATAAATAATTTAATATCCTTAAGAAGATTGAACCATTCTCAAGAGTGATATTTTTTTTAACATAAATCAAAATTCTAGAAATATAGGGCAAAGAAAAAACAATGAATAGCGCAACAAAAAACATCATAATTAAAACAATATATGTATTTTGATTAACTAAATTTGTATTTAATTCATCAGAGTAAAGTTCGGGTAAAAACAATAAAATAATAGCAAAACAAAATAAAACAAAAACAAAATCTAAATATTGAGCAAATAAAACTGTTGACGTGATTTGCGAATATTCTTTCTGTAAATACTTCTTACTAATAAATATTTTAAACATATCTCCCATTCTCATAGGAACTATAGAATTTACTGCAAACCCTAAAAAGGTTATAAGAACATAATTTTTTGATTTATTTAAGTTCATTTCAGATGAAATATTAGCCCATCTTAATCCATGAACAACGTACATCAATATAACAATAAACAAAGATGGTATCATTACTTTGAAATCAAAATTGTTAAAAAAAGATTTTGAATTTTGTAAATCAACATTTCTAAATGCAAAAAACATTAAAAATAAAGACAAAATCAAAGATGCAAAAAATATTTTAGTTTTACCCTTAGTCATCTATCCAATATAATCGTATTTACCTAGGATATCTATTTAAGTTAGGGTATTGTTTTTTATAGTCTTCAAATTTTTCAATCATTTTGTTTTCCAAGTTATTCAATGTCAAATTGTCATTATAATTTCCTTTGGAACAGATAAATGAACCTTTGTAACCTTCTTTTATTTTTTTCAAAGATGACAAAAGAATTTTTTGTTCATATTCGCTAATTCTATTGTAAATATCGACTAACTCATCATTTGAATTTACCGGAACTTCTAAAACTTCTAAAATTTCACCCATATCAATATTTTTATCAATCATATGTGAAGTAACGGCTTGTTTTTGGTTTCTTAATATTGCCCATTGCATTGTATTTAAACCACGATTTTCTGGAATAAATCCATGATGAATATTTATTATTCCTCTATTAAATAGATTAATTATCTCATAAGAAATTATTCTTGCACCAAGAATAACTCCAACATCCGGTTTGATTTCTTTTATAAATTTAATAGATTCACTTGAATTATGATCACTTTTAAAATAAGTTAAATTATTTTTTTTGCAAATAATTTTTGTATCTTCCGGGTTTTTATAATCAATTTCAAATTTAATTTTATTTTTAGGAAGATTTAAATTTTTATAGGGCTGAGCAATTACAGCAACAGGTTTCATGCCATTTGAAATAAGATTATCTATTCCAATATTAGTTTTAATGTGAGGAAAATCATATGCAAAAACCAATATACGCATTCTAAGCCTATTGTAATTTATTTGCTGAATTTATCATTTCAAGGGCAAATTTAAGTGATTTCATACCCTCTTTACCATCAACAGAAAATTTGGCTTTATTTTTAACAGCTGAGATAAATTCGTCTAATTCTATTTTAAGTGGCTCATCACGCTTAAAGCTCAATTTAGTCATCTTACCTTCACTTGATCCTTTTAATATATTCATTGTCCCCCAATCTAAGTCATTATAATTATTCTCATACAAATTCAAATCCTGAGTAATAAAATTAATTATCGCCATTCCTTCTGATCCAATAATAATCATTTCACGAATTTTTATTGGAGAAACCCAATTAACATTAATATTTACAATTTTATTACCTGGAAATGTCAACATAGAACTTCCCATATCTTCATGTTTGTTTTTCTTGTTTATTTTTTTAGATCTAGAATAGATTGATACAGGATCTTCTTCAAATAAATATCTTAATATATCAATATCATGTGTGGCTAAATCCAAAAATACTCCTGTATCAAGTTTTCTATTAGGATTAGGTCCCATTCTGTTAACATTAATTTGATATATTTCTCCCAAAATATTTTCTGTTAAAATATTTTTGGTTTCTTTCACAACAGGATTAAATCTTTCGATATGCCCAACACCTAAAATAACATTAACTTTATCAGATAACTTTATTAACTCTTCAGCATCAGAAATACTATTTGTTATAGGTTTTTCTATTAAAACATTAATTTTTTTAGAAATTAATTTCTTAGCAATATCAAAATGAGATCCGGTTGGGACACAAATTGACACAATATCTAAATTTAAATCTAAAATCTCATTAACATTCTTATAAAAAATAGGATTGGAGTTCATAAAAGAATTTGCATTAGATTTTTCAGCATCGCAAATAGCAATTAAATCAACATCATTATGGTTATTATAGATTCTTGCATGATTAGATCCCATATAGCCATATCCAACAACTGCAGTTCTTAGTTTTTTCATATTAAGTCCATTATTTATTTAAGTTTTTTTTAAGATTATACAAATTTATTATTACTTCAAAGGCTCTAGACAATATTCCTGTTCTAGCTGGCCTTATTTCATGTACGCTTACTCCTATCTCTTTAATATTATGTCCAGACTTATAAACTCTGTAAATTAATTCCTCATCAAATATAGAAGAACTTGAAATAGTTTGTTTTTCATATTTTTGTGCCACAGCAGTATTATACAACTTAAGACCATGTGTATCTTTAAAGGGCATATTTATAAAAAATGAAAGAATAAAATTATAAGCTAAAGTTCCAATTTTTCTGAATAATGGTCTTTTGTCTCCGTCACCTATTCGTTTAGATCCTATAATAAGATCATAATTTTCAGAAATTTCTAAAGCATTATTCAAAAAAACCAAATCAATAAAATCAATCGAAAAATTAACTGTATATTTCTTGGATGATAATTTAATCCCTTCCCTTAAAGCATTACCATAATTCGCTTCTTCAAGATGTACAGCTTTTATTTCAGTAAATTCAGATGCTAATTTTTTTGATAATTCATATGATTTATCAATACTCCCATTTTCAATAATTAAAATTTCAAAGTCATTTAATATTTCATTAAGAGAATAAAATAATTTTTCAATTATTTCACTAAGTATTTTTTCTTCATTGTAAATAGGGATTATGACTGATAGAGAATATTGGAATTTATTCATTAAAAAATTCTTCTATAGAGCTAATTACATAGTTAAGTTCATCATTAGTAAGCTTTGGATGTACTGGTAAAGATAAAACTTGTTTAGAATTTTTATCTGCATTATTTAATTTAGAATCTATTTTAGAGCCATCCTTAACATGATCAAAATAATTGACAGGATGAGGATAGTAAACAACTGTCTGTATATTCTTACTATCTAAAAAATTTTTCAGTAAATCTCTTCTTTTATCATTAACCCTAATTGTATATTGATTATAAACATGCAAAAAATTTTTATTATTATATGGAATGTTCACAAATTTGCTTAGCTTATCGTTATAAACACTTGCATTTTTTATTCTGGAATCTAACATACTATCAATTTTTCCAAGTTGGATATTTCCAATAGCTGCTTGTATATCTGTCATTCTAAAATTAAACCCTAATGCAATATAATCATACCGTGATTGCCCCATACCGTGATTGCGTATTAATTGTAATTTTTCATACACATCATCATCGTCAGTACAAACCATACCGCCTTCACCTGTTGTGATATTTTTTGTTGGGTAGAAAGAAAAACAACCAACTCCAAATCTGCCAACTTTTACATTATTAAATTCAGCACCCAAAGATTGGCATGCGTCCTCAATGATTATTAAGTTGTATTTTTCTGCTATGTTAACAATTTCATCCATATTGCATGACAATCCATATAGATGTACTGGCATTATAGCTTTAGTATTTTTAGTTATATACTTTTCTATTAAAGTTTCATCTATATTATTTGTAAAAGTATCTATATCAACAAGCACAGGCTTGGCGCCTACAGATAATATAGAATTTACTGTCGCTACAAACGTAAATCCAGTAGTAATTACCTCATCTCCTTTTCCGATGTTATTAGCCAATAATGCCATTTGTAATGCTGTTGTTCCTGATGAAGTAGCAACTGAATATTTAACACCCAAATAATTCGAAAACATATCTTCAAAGGTTTTGACATTTTCACCTTGCGATAGTTGTCCTGATCTTAAAACAGTTTCCACTGCTTTAATTTCTTTATCATCTATATTAGGTTCAGATATTTTAATCATAATATTCTATAGTAACTAAACTCACTCAATAATTATAATACTAAAATCACATGATTTACCAAATTAAAATCAAAAACATTTAATTTGTTAATCAATAAGTAGAACGTGTAATCTATTTTTAATCCTTAACTGAATTTGCCAATAAATATATTCCTTTTTTTGACAAATGAATATCATCCATATAGTATTTCAGTCCGTCAAAATGAGAATTGTCAACTGATTTATTTAAATGTATTAATTCTGAAAAATTAAAATAACTCCAACCAAATAGTTGACTTTGATTTTTCAATATACTTTCTTGAATATAATGATTTGGATAATCATCAAATGAATATCGTGAGACAGAATTTTTTCTCGTTATTTCAGGATATATGTTATAAATATAAGGTACATAAACTAATTTAAATTTGCTTATTTTAGAATCAAGATAAATTTTGTTTAATTCTTTTGTCAATTCTTTGGTATTTATAAAATTATCATATTTTTCAAAATCATTGTCAGAAACGATATAAATAATTTCTTGGATTTCATTAGCATATCTATCAACGGCAATTTTCAATGTACACAAATTATCAAATGAAGTTGCATTTGAAATTCCCAAATTAATATATTGATAATTTGTATTTTGACTTTGTAATATAGAAGATAAAGTTTCATCATCATTTAGCATAAGGCCTAATGCTACGCTATCTCCTGTTACAAGTACTTTTTGATTAGATTTAATTTCAGGAAAAGTTGTTCTTTCTCCAAATGAATTTGAGCTATGTGTAATCTTATTTAATCCATATTTATCTATAAAAGAAGATGATTGATTGCTTAAGGATCCATCGATGTCATACCAAAAAGTCATTGGTCGGAAGTTATAAAATAAAGTTGATTTCAAATATCCCCCAATTTTATTTAAATTACCTTTTTGCTTTAAACATCCGTCTTTATCTTTGTAAGTAGTTCTTACTGTATCTGACCATAATTCTTCATATGGTGAATAACCAATCCCAACATTGTCCTCTTTAAGATTAGAAATTATATTTTCTATTTCCTGTTTATCATTGAGTATATTTGGAGAATATATGGCTTTCTGTTTAAATAATTTTGAATGAAAGGGTTTTATAAATTGGTAAGAAATAGATGTATGTTCATTATATTTTTTAAAAAGTGATACAAAACCTTCACTAATTACTAAAGTAAAAGACATAGAAAATACAATTAAAATAATATTAACAAATAACTTTGACATCATTTCTTTACCAATTTTATAATTTGGTTAACTATCAATGCGTTGGCTTTATAAGAAGGCTGCCCGTGATGTAAATAATATTCGAAAACATTCAATAAAGAGTTTTCTTTTTGGATTTCATACAAAAATACATTTAACCCATCGATACTCTGAAATCCGAATTTTGAAATGTTACTAATTAGAAAATCTTTTTTCTTAATAGCATCCTTAAAATACACGTTGGGATAATTGGAATTTCGATTTGAAGTAATTTCCGGGGAAACGGTATAAATATAAGGAAAATAAATAATTATAACTTCTTCGATTCCATACTTTGATTTAATATTGTCTATTTCTTCCAGATAAATAAGAATATCTGAATTTTCTAATTGCGATAAATCCAGATCAGACATTAATAAAATCAAATTTTGAATTTTAAAATCTTTATAAAAATTTAGTTCCTTTTTAAAATTACACATAACATCAGAAAAATTCCTGCTACTCACAGAAGCATTGATATATTGAGAATCTTGATCATGTTTTTTAATTAAATAAGGAATAGTATAAGCATCTGAAATCATTGAAGATAATGCAGCCCCACCTCCACCAAAAATATTTAAGTTTTTATTGGGATCAATATTAAAATTAGTAGCTCTTAATCCTCTGTCATTTGTTGTGAATTTTGAATATCCATAGGATTTGGAATCAAGAAAATGAATTAAATCTGAAGGGATTATTTTCCCATTATCTATCCATATCGTCACGGGATCATATACATTATAAAGATTAGTTCTTATAAAATAAGATTTCATGTCTAAGTTATTTTTGTAACGAAAACATCCTGATTCATCGGAAGTCAAAGTTTGTTCAAATTTATCCGAATAAGGAGAATTTCCAATAAATCCATTCAAAGATTTCACATCACCAATTAAGTTTTCAAGTTCAATCTGATCATATACTACGCCTTTGTGCCTAAAATTAGATTCTAGATTTGTATCATTATCTCGAATATTCGAATAAACATTATAAGTAATACTAATATGATTTTCGGATTTTTTAGATAAAGAATAAAATCCCTCAATTAATAACAATAGAAAAATTGATGAAAACAATATTGTTAATAGTATCTTGAAATTTATATTTTTATTCATTTAATAAATTGACATAAGATTTAAAGTTTTTTTCTGAATCATCCAAAAATATTATTGGATACTTATCAGATATTTTTGTTTTATATACATATTCTCCAAATCCGATCTTATTATTGGCATAATGATCACAGAAAAATTTCAAATTTTTGGGGTTTTTTGAAGTTAAAGTAAAAATTCCTTTTTTATTCGAATTTATATCTTCTAATATTTGCTCAAATATTGATTGATGCGTAATATATCTAAATTCAGATTCGAAACTTAAATTTAATTTTTCGGTTTTAAATGAAAGAATTTTATTAACATGATTATTTCTCATATCGATTCCCAACATAGCAGAACATCTATATATTAGAAAATTAGAATGAAAAAAAATGATTATTCTTTCTGAAATATATTTAGTTAAGCTAAAAAAGTTGAATTTATCAGAAAAAATATCGACAGTACTAAAAAATACAAACAAATCTGAACGAAATCTGAGTAACTTGTAAGTAAGTATTATATTGTTTTTTATCAATTTTAAAAAATCTTTAAATCTATGCGAATTTGATCCTGCGCAATGAATAATTATTTTAAAGGAACTAGATTTATGTAAATTTAATTCATTTTGAGTTTCAATATTTGTTGTGCCTTTAATAAAAGAAGACAAATATTTTCCTAAACCACTTTTTGTACCTGTAATTAAAATTTTATTTGTATTAAAATCAAACATATTAAAAATTCCATATAAATTATCTAATGAAATACTTAAATATAGTATATATAAATTGGTTAAAATTTTTAAAAATATTTGGTAACGTTCAAATGTTTATTCTTTTAACACTCACATATATAACATTTGTACCTATATTATGGATTTTCGTACGTGTATTCAGTGACCCACTCAAGTTGAAAAACAAAGCAAAAATATGGGGAGACATTGAAAAAGAGGAATATGATTTTAATTATTTTAAATTACAAGGCTGAAAATAATTGTATATTTTAGGAATATCCGCATTTTTTCATGATGCATCTGCAGCTATATTTAAAGATGGGAAACTTATTGCAGCTATAGAGGAAGAAAAATTATCTCGAATCAAACATGATTATGGATTCCCATCAAAAGCAATACAATTTTGCCTTGAAGAAGCCAATATTAGCTCTAAAGATCTTGAATATGTAGTTTTTTATGAAAAACCTTTTGTGAAATTTGACAGAATTCTGAAAACTGTAATTTGGGGATTCCCAAAAACTTTCAAATTATTTCAACAAAGTATGACTGGATGGCTTTTTGACAAATTATGGGTTAGTTCACTTATACAAAGTGAATTGGATGTGGAAAGAAAAAAGATAGTTTTTTCAAATCATCATTTGTCACATGCAGCGAGCTCATATTTTTGTAGTCCTTTTGAAAAATCTGCAATTGTAACATTTGACGGTGTAGGAGAATGGGCAACAACTACTATAAGTGAGGGAAATAAAAATAATATTACAATGCAAAAAGAACTAACTTTTCCACATTCATTAGGGCTGATATATAGCGTTTTTACGGCATTTTTAGGTTTTGAGATTAACGAAGGTGAATATAAAGTAATGGGAATGGCCCCATACGGTAAACCAAATTATGTTGAAAAAGTACGAAAAGTCATAAAATCAAATAAAGATGGCTCATTCACAGTAAATAAAAAATATATAAGTTATCACTATAGTACAAAAAACTCATTCTCTAAAAATTTTGTAAAACTTTTTGGTGAACCAAGAGAACCAGGAAAATTGTTCTTTACAAATCAAACTGGATACCCTGATTATTTTGGAGAAAAACCTAACGATTATGAATTACAAGTAGAATCAAATCAGTATTACGCGGATATTGCAGCTAGTATACAAAAAGTCACTGAGGAACTAGTAATCAACTTATTAAATCAAATTCCAGCTGAAAAATATGGATACAATCTTTGTCTTGCTGGAGGTGTTGCCTTAAACTCTGTAATAAATGGGAAAATTAAAAAACTAACTAAATTTAAAAATATTTATATACAGCCATCTGCTGGCGATGGTGGTGGAGCTATAGGTGCAGCGTTATCATTCATGCATCAAGCACTCAAAAAAAATCAAAGATTTATAATGGACCACTCCTATTGGGGGCCTAATTATTCTGATGATGAAATAAAAAAATCTTTAGATAAATATAGTTATAAGTTTGAATACTTCAAAAACAAGTCTGACTTACATGATTGTATAGTAAATGATTTGATTGATGATAAAGTGATCGGCTTATTTCAAAACAAAATTGAATGGGGACCCCGAGCATTAGGAAATAGAAGTATTATTGCAAATCCATCTAATTCTAAAATGAAGGATATAGTTAATGCAAAAATTAAATTTAGAGAACCATACAGGCCTTTTGCACCTTCTGTATTGGAAGATAAAATAGATGAAATTTTTGACGTAAAAAACAATTTAGAGCCTAACCCAAATGATTTTATGCTAAATGTTGTAGATGTAAAAAAAGAATTTATTAATAAAATCCCTGCTGTCTCACATATGGGAACAGCTAGAATACAAAGTGTAAGAAAATCAAACGAAGATTACTACAATCTAATAAAAAAATTTGAATCAAAAACTAATATTCCTTTGGTTTTAAACACTTCCTTTAATGTTAAGGGCGAGCCTATAGTCTGTAGTCCTGATGATGCATTAAATACTTTCACAATTAGTGGATTAGACAAGCTTGCATTAGGTAATTATTATATTTCTAAGGAAAATTAATGAGCATAATTAAATCTTTTAAAGGTAAATTTATAATTTTTTCAGAATTGATTAGCTTTTTATGGAAAGCTAAACTTTGGTGGATGATTCCTATGATTTCTGTGATGGTCATTTTATCCATGATAATCATATTCGGAACATCAACTGCTCTAGGGCCTTTTATTTATACTTTGTTTTAATTTACAGTCTGCTAAATTACATTTACAACTACTAACTTTCTTAATAAATTTATAAAGTTAACATTTTCTAAACAAAATAGATTTATTATACTCAAAATTAGTATTAATATAGTTGTAATGAATGGGTTAGCAAAAAAATTAACAGATAAGACAGCTAGTGTTAGTGTGATCGGATTGGGATACATTGGCCTTCCTTTATCAATATCTTTTGCAAAAGCAGGATTTAATGTATTCGGAATTGATATTGATAACTCTAAAATTCAAAGTCTGCATGAACAAAATTCGTATATATCTGATGTTTCTGACAAAGAATTAAAAAACACAATCAAAAACTATAAAATTACTTTCACATCAACTTACTCACCAATTATCAAATCAGACGTTGTGATTATTTGTGTACCAACTCCTCTAAATAAAACTAAAGATCCCGATATATCATATATAGTTAAAGTTTCAGAAGAAATTTCAAAATTTGATATAAATAAAAAATTGATTTGTCTTGAAAGCACAGTATATCCTGGTGCAACAGAAGAAGTGATTTTACCTATTTTAACTAATAATAATAATCTGAAAATTGGTGATGATTTTAATCTTTTATTTTCACCTGAAAGAATGGATCCAGGACAATCAAATTGGAATTTATCAAACACTCCAAAAGTAATAGGCGGAATCACTTCAAATTGTACAGAATTAGGACGAATCCTATACAATTCTGTCAGCGAAAATATAATTAAAGTATCATCTACAAAAGCAGCTGAAATGACAAAGCTATTAGAAAATACTTTTAGAGCCGCCAATATAGGTTTAATAAATGAAATGGCATTAATTTGTAAAAAACTTAATTTAGACATTTGGGAAATTATTGAAGCTGCAAAAACAAAACCTTATGGATATATGCCTTTTTATCCTGGGCCAGGATTAGGTGGACATTGCATTCCTGTTGATCCTAGATATTTAGAGTGGAAACTAGAAATGTTGAATACAGAATCAAAATTTATAAAACTATCTGAAGATATTAATTTTGGAATGCCAGACTATGTTGTCCAGTCAGCAGAAGAAATAATAAAAAAACACAACCTAAGCAATAAAATAAATATTATAGGCGTAACCTACAAACCAAATGTTTCTGACATCAGAGAATCTCCTGCTATCGATATAATGCAAATTTTATCTGAAAAAAATATAAAATTTGCATTTAATGATCCTTACATAAACAAAGTCGAATTTGAAAATTTGACAATAAGATCTGAATCTATAGAATCATTCTTTAACAATAAAGAACTATCAATAATCATTACAGACCACGCTAATTATGATTGGAATTATATTTCAGACAACTTGGAAGTTATTTACGATACTCGAAATGCACTAAGAAATATAAAAAATACCAAAATTAATATTTATAAATTATAAATTTTTATTATGCAAAAAATATCAGCTAATCAAAATTCGTTTTTTAAATTCAAAGAATTAGTAAATTACAAAGATTTACTATATTTTCTAGTTCTAAAAGACATTAAATCAAGATACGCACAATCAGTTATTGGAATAGGTTGGGCTATAATACAACCTGTATTCTTTATGGTTGTATTTACTATTATTTTTGGCAGACTAGCAAACTTAGATTCCGAAGGAGTTCCTTATGCGATTTTTAGCTTTTGTGCTTTAGTTCCGTGGACATTTTTTGCTAATGGAGTAACGGATTCTACAAACAGCCTTACAGCAAATATTGGGATGATAACTAAAATATATATTCCACGTTTATTGCTACCTATATCAGCTATAATAGGAAAAGGAATAGATTTTATTATTGCTTTGATAATTTTAGTAATTTTACTATTCTATTATCAAATAAATCCTGGACTCAAAGTATTATACGTGTTCCCCCTGACTTTTCTACTTATAATATCTGCATTTGGAATAGGAACAATTCTTACTACATTAGCGGTTCAATACAGAGATATAAAATATGCACTCCCATTTGGAATACAAATATTAATGTATTCGTCGCCTATAGCTTTCAGTTCGTCTATGATTCCAGATAAATACCAAACACTATTCGCAATAAACCCTATGGTTACAGTTATTGAAGGATTCAGATATTCTTTTCTTGGAACTGGATCAATCAATACAAATATGATCATTGCGAGTTCAGTAGGAGCTGTAACAGTATTATTGATCTCTTTATACTACTTTACAAAGACTGAAAAATCATTCGCGGATGTAGCATGATAGAAAAAATAGCTATACAAACTAAAAATATTTCTAAACGATATGTTATCGGAACTAAAAACTCAAAACCTAACACATTAGCTGGTGAAATTATTAATTTTTTAACTACACCAATTAGAAATTTCAAAAAACTTCGTAGTTTATCTAATAACACAACAAATAACACTAAAACTATTTGGGCATTACAGGATATAGATCTAACTATTAACGAGAAGGAAATAGTTGGAATAATAGGATCAAATGGATCAGGTAAAAGCACTCTACTGAAAATATTAAGTAAGATCACAATACCTACAACTGGTGAGGCGTTAATAAATGGTAAAGTTGGTAGTTTATTAGAAGTAGGCACAGGTTTTCACGATGAACTCACTGGAAGGGAAAATATTTTTTTAAATGGCACAATCCTAGGTATGAATAAAAAAGAAGTAGAACAAAATTTGGAAAAAATCATATCTTTTTCTGGTGTGACAAACTTTATCGATACTCCGGTAAAAAGATATTCTAATGGCATGAGGGTAAGACTTGCTTTTGCAGTAGCTGCATATTTAGAACCCGAAATATTAATTATTGATGAAGTTTTAGCAGTTGGAGATTCTAGCTTTCAAAAACAATGCCTAGGGAAAATGGATGATGTTGCTAAATCAGGAAGGACAGTATTATTTGTAAGTCATAATATGGAATCTATAATGACTCTATGTACAAGAGTAATATGGATAGATGAGGGTAAAATCATTAAAGACGGAGATCCTATATCAGTAGTAAATGAATACCTTGAAACCACAAATACGATTTCTGAAACAAATATTAATTTAGAAAATATAAATAAACGTGGCGGTGATGGATCAATTAAATTTACAAATTTAACAATTCTAGATAAAAATCAAAAAGAAAAAACACAATTTAATATTGGAGATACTATGAATCTCTCCGTTTCCTTAAAGGCTATTGAAAAAGGTCTTTTAAATTCAAATTTAACTATTAAAATTTTAATCAAAAATCAAAACAACACAACCGTACTAAGCTTCAACAACGAATCATCTAATCATCTAATAAAATTAAAAGATAAAAATAACAAAATACAATTTTCTATTCCCAAATCACCACTCGGCCAAGGATTGTATTCTATAAGCCTTGAAGTATGGGTAAATGGAGGGAAAGCTGATACGGTTGGAGACGTAGGAGTTTTTGAAAGTACACCTGGTGATTTTATTGGTAATGGAATACCTGACCAAGAACATTCTCTTTTTCATACAAATTCTGTTTGGAGCTAAATTGGAAGCAGTAATATTAGTAGGAGGTCAAGGTACAAGAATGAAATCAGTGAGTAATGATTTGCCAAAATCTATTCTTGAAATTCAAGGAACCCCTTTTTTAGTATGGCTTATAAAGTTATTAGAAAAAAACGATGTGAAAAAAATAATATTATGCTTAGGCATTAAAAGTGAATTAATAATTGAATGCATTAATAAATATGATTTCACAGATATAGAAATAATATTCTCAGTAGAAAAAGAACCTTTAGGCACTGGAGGAGCGTTGCTACATGCGCTAAATCATATTAGTAATGACAATTTAGTATTTATGAATGGAGATACAATGTTTGATATTCCTGTTAAACAATTATATTCAACGCACAAAAATAAAAATAATGATCTAACATACTCATTATCAAAATTAGAAATCCAGCACACTGAATATGGAGGATTGTCATTAGATAACAATGGAAAAATAACTGAACATATAATGGGAAAATCCAATTCTGACAACCAAATTATAGATGCAGGTTTGAGGGTGGTAAACAAAAAATCACTCTTAGAATACCAAAACAAACAAAAACAAAATTCATTTATCTCTTTCGAAGATGAGATTGCTCCATGGTTGATTAATAATAAAAATGTTTCAGGAGAATTGTTTGATAGGATATTTTTTGATATAGGTAACCCTAAATCTTATTCATATACAACTAAATACTTTGCTAAAATTAAAAATAAAATAATGATCACAAATGAATAATTCAGAATTAAATAACAAATTCCAAGAATACATCAAGCAATCAAATGCAGTGTCAATTACCACTTCTGAAAAACAGGGAAACGAAGTAATAAATGCTGCGAAATTATTATTCGATTGTTTAGCAAAAGGTAATAAAATAATGATTTGCGGAAACGGAGGAAGTGCTTCAGATTCTAGTCATTTGGCTGCAGAATTTACAAACAGGTTTTCAACTGATATCGAACGAGATGGGCTAGCTGCTATTTCATTAGCTACAGATAGTGCTTTTATAACAGCACATGCAAACGATTTTAATTTTGACACAATTTTTTCAAGACAAATTGAATCAATAGGGATAAAAGATGATACTTTAATTGCAATCTCAACAAGTGGAAAATCTATCAATGTGATAAAAGCAATTGATAAAGCTAAGAGTATGAATATTAATGTTATCTCACTAACAGGAAATAACACAAATCTAAATAAAATATCTGATATAACTATAAATGTTCAATCCGAAAACACTCAACATATTCAGGAAACCTTACTGAAAATTGAACATATGTTAATTTATTTTGTAGAACAATTAATTTATAAAAAATGAACATAAAAATTCCTAAACATTTAAAAAAAATTAGAAAAATCCAACAAACTCCTAAAGACTTGATAGAGTTTGAAGAACTAGTTAAAAAACACTATGAAAATGGCGAAATCAGAGCACCTATTCATTTGTCAAAAGGAAATGAAAATCAACTCATTAAGATATTTGAATATATATCTGAAAAAGATTGGGTATTTTCTAGCTGGAGAAATCACTATCATGCTTTATTACATGGAATGAACAAAGACATTCTATTAAAAGAAATCATAGAAGGAAGAAGCATGAGCACAAATTCAACCAATCCTAAGTTTTATTCTTCTTCTATAGTAGGCGGAATTATTCCTATTGCCACTGGAGTAGCCAAAGCTCTACAAAAACAAAAAAGTGGAAATAAAGTATGGTGTTTTATTGGTGACATGACTTTTGAAACAGGAATATTTCACGAAAGTTATAAATATGCAAGAAATTTCAATTTGCCTATTGAATTTATTGTAGAAGATAATAATTTAAGTACAAATACTCCCACAGATGAAACATGGGGTGTTAAAACAAAAAATATTCCTAATGATATTATTTATTATCAATATGAAAGGGATTATCCTCATCATGGAACAGGGAATTGGGTGCTTTTTTAATGAAATATATAGATGAATTAATAAATTCAATGGAATGGTTAGGTAAGCAAAATAATACTATTTTTCTTGGGCAATCTGTTAAATATAGCGGGAATGCAATCTTTAACACTCTCAAAACAGTTCCTGATGAAAAAAAAATTGAAACTCCAGTATTTGAAGATTTGCAAATGGGACTATCTATGGGGATGGCCTTAGAAGGTTTCGTGCCTATTACCTGTTATCCAAGATTTGATTTTCTGATATTAGCTTGTAATCAACTAATCAATCATCTAGATAAAATAAGATACATGTCTAATAATAAAATGCAACCTCGCGTGATAATAAGAACCTCTATTGGTTCAAAAAATCCACTAGATGGCGGTGTTCAGCATACTCAAGATTATACTGAGGTGTTCAAAAAAATGTGCACAGAAATTGATGTGGTAATGCTTGATGATCCTAAAGATATCTTTCCTAAATTTAAAAATGCTTACGAAAGAAAAGACTCCAAATCTACTCTATTAATAGAACATGGTGATTA
>CENY01019906.1_pt1 | contig 18443 bp, 18 predicted proteins | sample 356181 | NCBI WGS metagenome assembly CENY01 (sample SAMEA2619840, study PRJEB7988) | marine metagenome | isolation source: saline water (ENVO:00002010), including
ACAGATATGCTACAGGTTTATCCGGTGTTTATAAGGTATTAGAGACGAGCCCACCGGCGGGTTGCCAAAATACCTGCCACAAATTCTTAGATGGCCCACAGTGGCAGTGTTACCACCGCACCTCGGCTATATATCGCCTTCACTGACCGTCGAGGTGAGTCCGTGAGACGTAGTTGCGTTATTTACGCAGCTAAAGCGACTGGTTCGTCGGCAATTAATGTTTTGCCATGTGATTTACGAGTGCATGACAAACTCGACCTGCAATCCTCCCAAACTGATCCCCTGTCGAAACCACGCATCCCCTTAGTAAGTATTTGCCCATATTGTACTACGGAGCAATATATTAGGCTTTTCAAGCTAATATGTACGATCCTTGATAGCCCTTGCAATTTCTCTATCGGTCTCCCGCTGCATAATTACACGTCGCTTGTCGTAACGATGCCGACCTTTAGCTAAGGCAATCTCTACTTTAGCGTAATGCCCTTTGATATAAAGCCGCACAGGTACTATGGTTAGACCTTTTTCTCCCGCCGATTGCCCCAATTTACGAATTTGTTCTGAATGTAAAAGTAATTTCCTCGATCGAGTAGGTTCGTGACCCCACGGGCCTGCGCTTTCCCATCGAGCAATATGTAAATTATGTAACCAGATCTCACCGTTCCTTATATTGGCAAACGAATCTCTGATATTAACGCGTCCAGCTCTGACAGCCTTGATTTCGGTCCCTGTCAATACTATTCCTGCCTCGAAATGATCCAGCAAATCATAATTAAACCGTGACCTTCGGTTATCAGCTATAGTGTGAATGGTCAGTCTGTTATTAGTAGTACTAGACTTGACGCTATTTTTTTTCTTTTTCTTCGAAGCCATTTTATGAACCCAGTAATTTATTCATTTCATCAACGGCAGATTGAAGGAATAGATCTGATGAATTTATCTCTTTGGTTGTAGATCCGTTATTGCATAGTTGATTTAGTGATTCTATAAGCTCAGGATAATCCTTCATATTTTCAGATTCACTAGAGAATATCTCACATAATCTTGTTACATTCATCCCAATTTCTGCTAGTAATTGCACATTCAATGGGTAAGCTAAAATTACGTCTGGCTCCAAGCCGATACCTTCAATTTGCCTTCCATTCGGAGTGAACCATCGGGCAATAGTAACGTACAAGCCGGCGCCAGAATCTAAAATTTCTAGTGCGTTAACTGATCCTTTACCAAATGTTCGTGTACCAACAATTATTGCCCGGTTGTGATCCTGTAAAGCCCCAACCACTACTTCTGAACCCGAAGCGCTAAAATTATTGACAATTACTACAAGTGGGCTATCGAAGGCTATCCCTTCATTTGTGACATTTTCAACAGTTTCATTTCCATCAGCTTCAACCCAACGTAAAACTTCTCCGTTTTCAACAAATTCAGAAACAACCGCAACTGCAGCACTAACAAGGCCACCCCCGTTATTGCGTAAGTCTAGTACGAAGCCTTTGGCGCCTAAAGATTTCAAATCTCTGATTGCTGATCGAAAATCATCAGGAACAGTTGCGTCAAAACGTGATATTTGAATATAGCCAATATGCTTACTGTGCATACGCGCAAGAACAGCGCCAATTGAAATGGTCTCACGTCGGATCTCTAGGTCAAACGGGGTCGCTACTCCAACACGCGAAATCGTCAAGACGACAACAGTATCCTTAGGACCGCGAACATAACTGACTACTTCATCTAATGTTTTATCCGTGATAGCTATCCCATCGACAGCCAAAACTACGTCACCAGGAAGGATCCCTGCTGACGCAGCAGGTGACCCAGGAAGAGGGCCTAATATAAGAATATTTCCATCGCGCTCAGTGACACTTGCGCCGATACCCTCAAAATCAGAATCAATCAGGCCTTGCAAAGTATCATTGAAGTCTTTTACGCGGGAGGGAGACATGTAATTTGTGTAGGGATCATCAATGTAATCAATAACCCCATCAATTGCAGCTTGGTTGAGCCTATGGATATCGAGGAGGCTTTGATCTACGAATGAGGCCTGGAGTCTATCAATGACAGCATCTAACTCGGGCGTACGGTTATCCGACGAAAGAGTACGTCCAAATGCTAAACCAATGAAAAACAACAAAGAAGCAATAATTAAGACAATGAAGAATTTAGCCATATTTTTTTCGCAATATATCCATGGAGGCTAGGGAACTTATGGATCCGATCATTAGATGCAGTATCCAATCCTGAATATTGTTTAGTTTACATAACATAAATAGTACGCCATAAATAATTTACTTCATGCTCTCACTCTTCGGTCTACTTCAATCGAACCTATGCTATCAATTGATTCTTCAACAGCCTGAAGCAGTTCCTTTAAACCTAAACCATAAACAGCCGAAGTTAGTACAGCTCTAAATTCTCCATTATTTTCTATAAAACTTCTGCTGACATTCGGGTTTAACAGATCTGCTTTGTTCATGCAAAGTAGACGAGGTTTATCTGACATATTGAGATCTGAAACTATTTTTTCAACTACTTCAACTTGCTCTCCTGCATTTGAATGCGATATATCAATTACATGAAGTAATAGTGTCGAGTCTTGTACTTCCTCTAAAGTAGCTCGAAAAGCTGCAATCAATGCAGGAGGAAGTTTTTGTATAAAGCCTACTGTATCTGTAAATAGTGCATATTTCCCGTTTGGCAATCGTACTTTGCGAGTGATTGGATCAAGCGTTGAGAACAGTTGGTCTCTGGATAATACTCCCGCATTAGAAAGTGAATTTAATAAGCTACTTTTCCCCGCATTCGTATAACCTAAAAGAGATACTACGGGAATACCATTTCGTGAGCGTCGGAGCCTGTGCTGAGCGCGATGCCTTCGTATCTTGTTCAATTCATTTTTCAAGCGGTTAATACGGAAATTAATTAGTCTACGGTCTGTTTCAATTTGAGACTCACCAGGCCCTCGCGTGCCTATACCACCACCTAATCGCTCTAAATGGCTCCATTGTCCGGCTAATCTTGGTAGCAAGTATTCGGCCTGTGCGAGTTCAACTTGAAGCCTACCTTCATGCGTTTGTGCATGGCGAGCAAAAACATCCAAAATTAAAGCTGTTCGGTCAATAACTTTCACAATATTTCCGAATGAATGTTCTAGATTGCGTTGTTGTGTAGGAGTTAATTCGTCATCACAAATAATCGTGTCAAATTCAACTAATTTTTGAAATTCTCTTAATTCTTCTAATTTTCCTTTACCGAGATAAGTTACCGAAGGAGCATCTAACGATTGAGTGATTGACCCAACGACTTCAGCTCCTGCAGTAGAAGCTAATTGTGCAAGTTCCCGCAAAGAATCATCAATCCCCCAGCTCGAGTGGCGCGACTTTATACCAACGCCCACTAGCATCACGCGTTCTGCTTTATGAGCTGTTTCGATAATTATTTTGTTGCGTGCTATTAGCCTTACTCCATTTTTACTTTGTAAGTCAGATAATATTAGAAGAGTATTTAGGATTTTACGAAGATGGCCGAGAAGGCAATTTCCATCCTTCTAGCCTCTTAAGCCCTTCTTTAACGCGATTGTCAGGAGTAGTTAAAGACAATCGTATATACCCTTCTCCTGCTTCGCCATATCCCCTACCAGGAGTCACTACCACAGCATGTTGATCAAGCAATTCGGTCGCCAATTGAGCAGAAGTCCAGCCTTCTGGACATTTTGCCCAAATATAGAAACCGGATTTCGGCCGATTTACCTCAAGGCCAATACTAAGTAGCGTGTCAACCACAAGGTCCCGTCGCTTCCGGTAAATCTCGTTATTGCTTGAATGCCATTCACTGGTTGTAGAATCTAATGCTTCTATACCCATATACTGAATAGCTTGAGGAATTCCAGAATCCAGGTTAGATTTCACTCGTATCAAAGCATCAATCAAGTCTTTATTTCCAACTGCCATTCCAACTCGCCAACCCGTCATATTATATGTCTTTGATAGTGAATGAAACTCTATCCCTACCTCTTTTGCACCTGCTGTTTGTAAAAAACTAGGTGCCACATATCCATCAAATGTAACTTCAGAGTAACAGGCATCATGGCACACAGCTATGTCGTATTTTTTTGCGAATTCAACGACCTCACTAAAAAACTCAGGTGTAGCTAATCCTCCAGTGGGATTATTGGGATAATTAATCCACATTATTTTTGCCTTTTTAGCTACGTCTTCAGGCACTAGAGAAAGATCTGGACGAAAACCATTCGATTCAAGTAAAGGCATCATATGAGAAGTGCCGCCGGCAAACATTGTTCCAACGCTATACACCGGATAAGCAGGGTCAGGAATAAGGGCAATGTCTCCAGGGTCAATCAAACAAAGAGCCATATGGCCAACGCCTTCTTTTGCCCCTATGAGCGGTACAATTTCTTTATCTGCAAGTTCCACCCCAAATCTTTTGTCATACCATTTCGCAATTGATTGGCGTAATTCGGGTAAACCATCAGATTCAGGGTATCTATGGTTTGGAGCATCATCGATAGTCCTCTTTAAACCATCCAATACATGATTTGGAGTAGGAACATCAGGATCACCAATACCAAAACTGATTACGTCAATACCTTGTGCACGTTTCTCTGCTATCTTTCGACTAATTTCTAGAAATAAATATGGCGGAAGCTGGTTAAGCCTATCGGCAAGCTGCATCGTTTACGGACCTCCAAATCAAATACTAATGAACATGTTTCAGATTATACGTCTTCTACACAAAGAGTACGACTATATAGAAATTTGACCGGAAAATACCTCAACCGCATCCCCATCCATAAAAACTGAGCCTGAATCTTGCCAGGAAATAATTAAGCTGCCTCCAGGTACTCCTACCTTGACTTCTTCTTCAAGAAAGCCATGTAACTTACCAGCAACTACCATCGCTGATGCCCCTGTACCACATGCCAATGTAATTCCCGATCCCCGTTCCCATGTTCGGGTAACAATGCGTCGCGAGTTTACAATATTAACAATATGAAAATTTATACGATTAGGAAAGGCCGGATGATTTTCAATTAAGGGACCTATTTTATTCAAATCAAATTGATACACATCATCATTGAGGAAGGCTACTACATGCGGGTTTCCCATCGATATTCCGGTTAATAATAAATCAACACCCTCGACACTAATCAAAGAATCAAAAACCAATTCACTCAATTTAACGTCCAAAAGAGCCAATTCTTCACGATCAAGTTGGCTAAAGTCACTCGGTCCCATTTTCGATTGATCAATGGGTATAGAAGGTGCTTTCAGCGTAGGTTGGCCCATATCAACCCTAGCTCCGTTGATGATAGAACCTTCTCTGTGAGGTATAATTTTTAAAACCCCAGCACCCGTCTCAACTTCGACATTGGTTTGGTCAGAATTAATCAACTGCTTATCCAACACAAACTTTGCAAAGCATCGAATTCCATTCCCACACATTTCCCCTTCTGAGCCATCTGCATTAAACATCCGCATCCGGACATCAGCGATAGACGATTCAGTTGCAATAATCAGTCCGTCTGCTCCAATACCAAAATGTCGATCAGAAACTTTTCTAGCTACTTGGGGCCAGTCCCGTTGCGGCTCTGCAATTGCATCGACAAAAATATAGTCGTTGCCGGTACCTTGAAGCTTTGTGAATTGCATGAAACCACCTACACTAGACTTACTGCTGAATTATTTTAACATTGTTATTAGAATATATGCGTGGAAATATTAAGCACAGACGCACTTATCATATTGGACGTTCAAAACGATTTCTGCCACGGCGGAGCAATGCCTGTTCGCAATGGCCATTTAATAGCAGCCAAGCTCTCTAAACTTGCCAAAAAATTCTCGAAATCTAAAGCTCCTATTATCGCGACTCAAGAATGGCACCCATCCGATCACTCATCATTTCGATCAATGAATGGGCAATGGCCTGACCATTGTATTCAAAATACACTAGGCGCAGATTTTCACCCTGATCTTCTCCTCCCTCCTGAAACTAATATTGTTCGAAAGGGTATCGATAAGAATATTGATGCATATTCTGGGTTTGTTGCGTCGAATTTAGAAAATCTACTTCTAGAAAAAGGAATACAAAAGCTATATATAAGTGGTTTAGCTACAGACACATGTGTTCTTAATACAGTCATTGATGCAATCACACTCGGTTATTCAACGTATGTAATTTCCGATGGAGTAGCTGCATATGATGTAGAGCCCGGAGATGGTGACCGAGCTCTACACTTAATGCAATTTAATGATGCGGTATTAGTTCATTCGGAACAATTCTTATTATGAAACTGAATTAAGCTGTTATTTAACCCCAGGTAGATTTGGATCCAATAAAGGTACTGCCCTAAAGATATTTTCCCTGAAAATATCTTTTTTATCTTCAGCAGAAAGAAAGTCCATATCACCTATTACTGGGACTAAATCGTCACTCGGAAGCCCTGACTCTGGGCGCTTTGCTCCACCAGAACCCGGTGCTTCTGTCCCAAATAGTACTTGCTGGGGGGTCTTTTGCTTAATCATGGCTTCCAAGACGTTTCTTTCAAGTACACATGAATCAAACCATAGATTATTGCTCAAATCACGATTTCCTCGGTGATAATCCTCTTTGATAAATCTATGAAGAGCTCCGCCACCATGGCATATGAACACCTTGAGATTAGGAAAGTCGTCGAAAACCCTTCCATGCTCAAGCAATTGCATTGCAATATATTCTTCAACAACATTATTCATTTGATAATTCGCCGGAACTATTTCCCATCGTTTATCGTAGCTAACCGAAGGGTGAATCATCAGCACCGCATTTAATTCTTGAGCCTTTTCATAAAGAGGATACCAATACTTCTCGTTCATTCCAGGGGTCAGTCGGTCTCCTCCGGGGTCAGGGTTCACTAGGGCTCCGACAAAACCCATGGTTTTAACAGTCCGCTCAAGCTCATCCACAAGATGAGATCCATCTAGGTCTCGATTTTGAGGTAATTGCGCAATGCCGCCAAATCGTTCTGGCCATAAACGCATAATTTGAGAAATTGTGTCATTCGTGAAATGAGCCCAATCATACTGAAGGTGAGGTCGCATCCAATGCCACATGGCGATTGGCCTCGGTGAAATTAATTGGTAATCGATGCTATGGTCATCAAGCATATCCAAATGACGTTGATTTGCATTAGCCATTGCTTCGTCAGACAATTCAGGAAACGACCCATGGTTACTCGGTCCTGTATTTTGTGAAACCCAATTCGCAATCGCTGCACGAAAGCCTGGTGGTGTGGTCATATGACCGTGGCAATCAATTACTTTCATTCCATCAAACATAAAATTTCTCCTATTATTTAATTAATCTATAGATCCAACAGTTGCTCAGCAAATAATTCCTCTAGCTGAGGTTTTCGAGGTATGAATCCTTGTTCATATGAAAAATCGATCATTGTGTTAATCATTTTCTCATTGTCTTTCACACCATATGTATAAGGGTCATCCCCAAATATTGATCTTGTTTGCGCAAGATATTGGGCACCAAAAACTAAATCTGTTGGTACCCTACTCGGTAATTCTTTATACCAAGCTTCTTTAGCAGCAACAAATGCCGCATATAAATTGAATGCAAGCCACGGATGCTGGCGATAAACATCTCCTCTAATTGCATAACAATGATTTGCGGGAATATACCCATGTGTCTCAAAAAATCGTTTTCCTTCACCAATAAAATCGGGGAATAAAGGTTTGATTTTTTCTAACTCTTCACTAGTTGGACGAATAGTCGTAGAGCGATCAATGACGTTTTTTTCAGGAGTAAATACCCTACCGATTGAAGCTGCGTCAATCTCGCCTCGAACTAACATGGTTGCCAAGCTTTTATTAGTAGGAATCCGATTAAAGTTGATACCCTTCATCGGTTTGAAACCAGTCGCGCCGCCATGGCTAAGTTCTTCTGAACGTTCCATCCACCATTCAACGCTAAATTGATCTACTCCAAAATCATGCTGAAGAACACCCCTGGTCCAAAGAGAGGCAGTTTGCTGGTACTCCCCTACCCCAATACGTTTACCGTATAAGTCCTTAGCCGTCTCTACTCCTGAATCAGTGTTCACAGATAATAATGCATGCATAAAGCGCCTTGAAGGGAAGATAGGTATTCCAACCATGTCATCACCCTGTGATTTTGCTATCAGAAGTGAAGAGAATGACATCTCAAATACTTCAAATTCGTGAAATTTTAACTGCCTCCAAAAAGTTTCAGAGGGGTCAGAGTTAGTCCAAATTAAATCCACTCCCTCAGGCTTTATTTGTCCGTCTAGGAGTTTATTAATCCTCTCATTCCTTGCAGAAACAAAACTAAGTTTTAATCTGTCTGTCATTGGTACTCCTTAACATCAAATTATATGTATATGCCGGGACATTACTCGTAGATATTTCTACTGTCAAACATCGGCGCTTAATATTTCATGTTTCGTCTGATAATGTACAAGAATGACTACACAAGACGCCGACATAATCGTAATTGGAGCCGGAAACGCTGCACTATGTGCTGCGATTGCTGCAAGGGAACAAAATAAATCCGTCATAGTCCTTGAAAAGGCTCCTGAGCCTATGCGTGGAGGGAATACGTATTTTACCGGAGGAGCAATACGCTTTTCGTATAGAGGAATTGAAGATGTTATTTCACTAGTACCAGATCTTTCTGAAGCTGAATTGAATGTTATGGAAGTTGGCTCCTATACAGAAGCTAAATATTTTGAAGATTTGATGCGAGTTACAGAAGGTCTTTCTGATCAGGAGATGGCAAATACTTTAGTCAGGCAATCTTTACCCACTATGCAATGGATGTACCAACAAGGAGTACGATTCGTTCCCTCTTGGACTCACCAGGCGTTTAAAGTTGGTGATAAATTCAGGTTTTGGGGTGGTCTATGCTTGCAAGCAGTGGGTGGAGGAAAAGGTTTATCCGATCAATTATTTGAAATAGCCATTGAACGCGGTATCGAAATTAAATATGACCATACCGCGATGAGGATTGAACAGGGTTCTTCAGGGGAAATTGAAGGCGTGACTGTACGTAATTCAGACGGAATAAGAAATTTACGCTCGGCTGCAGTTGTCCTAGCATGTGGTGGATTTGAAGCCAATCCTGAAATGCGTGCGCGCTACCTAGGCCCAGGATGGGAACTCGCAAAAGTAAGGGGAGTCCGGTACAACACAGGTGACGGGCATCGTATGGCATTCGAAATTGGAGCCCAAGCTTACGGTCATTACAGCGGATGCCATGCTGTAGCATGGGATCTTAATGCTCCAGATTTCGGGAATCGATCTATAACCGATTTATACCAAAAACATTCGTACCCTTTTGGGCTTATAGTAAATGCTGAAGGGAAACGATTTGTCGATGAAGGAGCTGATTTTAGAAATTACACATATGCCAAATATGGTAAACAAATATTATTCCAGCCAGAAAGATTAGCTTTTCAAATATTTGATCAGAAAACAGTACATCTCCTTAGAGACGAATATCGAATTGAACAAGTCACGAAAGGTGAAGCAAGTACTATCAAGGAACTAGCCGGTCAACTAGGTATAAACCCTGATGAATTAGAACACACCATTGCCGAATACAATAACGCCTGTCAACCTGGAGATTACAACCCTACAGTACTTGACGGCGTCCGTACTGATGGCTTGAATCCCGAAAAGAGCAATTGGGCTTTACCAATTGATACTCCTCCATTTCAAGGTTACGCCGTAACTTGCGGCATAACTTTTACATTTGGAGGTTTGCGCATTAACGAGCGTGCACAAGTTATGGATACTTCTGATAATCCCATACCCGGGCTATATGCAGCAGGGGAATTAGTTGGCGGACTTTTCTACCATAATTACGCTGGTGGAGCAGGATTAATGCAAGGCTCAGTATTTGGGAAAATTGCAGGATTTTCAGCCGCAGAAAGCCTTAGCAAGTAAATCCATTTAGCTCAGGAAGCCAATTAATTCATCGATATTTTCTAGTTGCTCTAGATTGGAAATTCGAGATTCAATTGATTTTGTTTTCTGCTTACCTATTGCGAGATTACCCCATTCAGTGAATTTTTGACTCATTTCTTCCCAGGACATAGGGTTTTCTGGTTCTCCTTTGGGGTACTCCACCTTACGTTTCAGTTTCTTCCCATCTGAAAGTGATATTTCGATTTCAGATTCCATCCCCGCACCCCAGGACTCATTCAACAGAACAGTTGTACCTTGCATTACTCTAATAATTTCGTCATTAGATAATTTCTCATAGTCAGACCATGAATACGAACCAGAGTCCGCAGCGGCAGCGGCAGCAAAATAAACACTAAACTGCCCTTCAACGATGTTAGTAGGATTGCGCTTCATCTCTGGAGGATAGGCCACTAAACCATAGCCAGTAGACCCCATCGTAATATCTATAGTGCTAATATCTTTGATGCTTATGCTTTCCGAAGCAATCATGTCAGTAACTGCATCAATTGTTGCATGACTATATCTACAGCAAGGATATGGCTTCACTGCCGTATTCATTACCTCAAAATCACGACCTAATTGATCTAACGCTTTATCAGCACCACGAGAACCATTCGCATATAGTTCAAAATAACCATGTGAACCTTCTAGTGGCGATGAGGCCCCAAGGTATTCATTACGAGCCATTACTAAACTCAAAATTGCATTATGAGCAGTTAATCCTGTATGAAATCGCTTGTTCCATGACCCATTTTCTAAAAACTGAGTCGATCCTGCTGCTTGACTCACGTTCAATCCTAATGCATTCATAGTTTGATCTTTTGTATATCCAAGTAAGCGTGCACCTGCTGCAGTGCAGCCAAAAATACCAGTAGTCGCAGTAGGATGAAATCCACGTGCATGCACAGCCCCACCATGAGCTCTGCCTATTTTCCCAGTAACGTCATAGCCGACAACTGCTGCAGACAAGAAATCCTTTCCTGATAAATGCTTGCCCTCTGAAAGTGCAAGCAAAACAGAAAAAAGCGGGGTCCCAATGTGGATGACTGCATCCCTATGCGTGTCATCAAAGTCCATACTATGAGCCAATGTACCATTTACAAGCGAAGCGTATTGTGGTGGTAATTTTTCCTCTCGACCTAACAACGTACATTCACCTTTAGAGCCATTAGAAAGTTCAATAACTCCATCAATGATAGGATTCGAAGATTCCGCAACAATAAGACCGCCATATGCAACTCCTAGGTAATCAAGAAACATTTGTTTCGTTCGACTAATTACTTCCATTGGAATCTCTTCATATTTAAGGGTTAATGCATGATCCACCAAAGCGCTAGTTATTTCATTTTTATGGTAATTCATTATTTCCTCTATTAATCTGATTTAGGAAAAACACCAAGATTGGGAGCATGCTCCCGCTTCCAAATCATTACATCACGTTCAAATTCAATAACAATTTCTCCTTCTTGCTGTATACCTTTGCACTTGATATGAATAATGCCTCGCCTTGGATCGGAATTAGATTCCCTAACCGAGACCACTTCTGTTTCTGACCACAATGTATCGCCAGCGTAAACAGGATGCGGTAATCTCACTTTATCCCAGCCGAGATTTATTCCATTCCTACTTATATCAGGAACTGTAAGACCGGTTACTACAGCCAAGGTAACGAGGCTGTTCATTAAGGGACGTTGGAATTGCGTATTCTTTGCATATTCCACATTAAAATGGATCTGATTATCGTTATTAGTTAATAACGTCATCCATGTATTATCTGCATCAAGTAAGGTTCTACCGACTGAAGATCGATAAATATCTCCAATTTCGAAATCCTCGAGGAACCTGCCCTCCCATCCTTTTTTCACAGCCATTACCACTCCTTCTACCACTATTGAAAGATTAGCAGTACTAATAGTTCAAATATTACTATTAAGTATTACACTATTTACGATAGCATCATGTAAACAATTATTCTGAGGGTATATGGCAACTTACAACATTGCAGTAATAAGAGGCGATGGTATTGGTACTGAAGTCATCGAAGAAGGAATAAAAGTACTAAATGCCATTATGGGAAAATTCCAATTCTCAATCCGTTATAAAGAGTTCCCATGGGGATCGGAGTATTATTTCAAACATGGGAAAATGATGGATTCAAATGGATTAGACGAACTATCTAAGTTTGATTCGATATTTTTTGGTGCGGTAGGTCATCCTGATATCCAAGATCACGTGACTCTAAATGGACTACTACTACCAATGCGCCGTGGGTTTGACCAATATGTTTGCCAAAGGCCAAGCGTACTTCTTCCGGGTGTCCAATCACCTTTAAGCGGGAAATCTACTGGTGATATAGACATGGTGGTCATACGCGAAAATACTGAAGGGGAATATGCTAATGTCGGTGGCTTTCAATACAAAGGCTTTCCTGATGAAGTAGCAATACAGACTTCGGTATTTTCGCGAAGAGGCATTGAAAGAGTTGTACGTTATGCATTTGAACTTTCTAGAAGTCGAAACAAAAAAAAGCGGTTAGCTTCTATAACAAAATCAAATGCCCAAGGATATGGAATGGTACTTTGGGATGAAGTGTTTGAAATTGTAGCAAAAGAATACCCTGACATTGAAACAGAATCGCTACTAGTCGACGCAGCTTGCATGAATTTCATAAGAAGGCCGGAATCTTTTGATGTTGTAGTTGCAAGTAATTTATTTGGAGATGTACTCACTGATATTGCAGCCATTATTACTGGAAGCATGGGCCTTGCTCCTAGTGCCAACATAAACCCAGAAAGAAATTTCCCATCTGTGTTCGAACCTGTACATGGTAGTGCACCAGATATTGCAGGTAGAGGAATCTCAAATCCAATGGCAACAATATTTTCTGCAGCAATGATGATGCGCCACCTAGGTGAAGTGGAAGCTGCGAGTGAAATTGAAAACGCAACTGAAAATGTATTACGCGAAGGGAAAATTCTACCTGGAGACTTAGGCGGAGCCGCAACTACAAGTGAAATAGGCGATGCAATCGTCAATGCGATCAAATCTTAACGCATGGAATGACTACTGCTTCCCATATTTCACCTTTAAAAAACCTCAAAATACTAGGGACTCAAAGCTCTAATCCAAACCTTTGAGCAAGAGCAATGGTTCGCCTTGCCCGAGCAATAACAGGTTCTTCTAAAAATACGCCGTTGTGATTAACCACACCGGTCCCTTCATCTATTGCTTTTTCCAAAACATTTATAACCTCTCTCGAGTACGCAATTTCTTCGCTTGTAGGATTAAAAGCGCTATTGATAATTTCAATCTGCGAAGGATGAACTGCTGCTTTAGAAGTAAATCCCAATCTACGGGCTTGAGCAGCTTCTAGCCGAAGCCCATCCAAATCATCCAGTGCAGTCCAAATCACATCCGTAGCCTGCACATTGGCGGCCGATGCCGCGTTTGCAGCACCTGCACGCTGGTACAACAACTCTTTGTCTTCACCTGTCCTAACGAGAGGTAAGCCCATTTCACGAGAGTAATCCTCTCCTCCAAATTGCACTGCAAGAATACGACAATCTGCAGAGCAAATACTATAGGCGTTTACTAAGCCAAGCGGGCTTTCTATAAGAACAATTAACTTAGTACTACCTATATCAATTCCGTGTCTTTGTTCCAGAGAAGAAATCTCCTTACTTACAGAGATGACTTGTTCCTTAGTTTCCATTTTCGGAATCACCAGACCTTCGACATTTAAATAAAGGGCGGCGTCTATGTCATCATGAAACAATTCGGTATGACGAGGGTGATTTATTCTTATGTATCGCCTTGACGAATTAGGTGGAGGAAGTGATGGCAAAACCTCATTTAGTATTGAACGAGACTCAATCTTCATTGAAGGCGGAACTGCATCCTCGTAATCATAAATTACGATATCTGCTGGAAGTGAAAGTGATTTCTCTATCATCCGAGGTTTGTGTGCAGGAACATACAAACACGAACGAGCTAAAAGGTCTTCTTCCATTAATATGACCTCGGCATTTTTAAAACATTCTGACCAATATACGCCAGTATTAAATTATTATTAACAGGCGCAGTTATAAACAAACGAGTTTCACGAAATTTACGCTCAATATCGTATTCCTTTGCAAAACCATAGCCCCCAAACGTATTTAAACATGCATTACCTGCTTCCCATGCTGCATTAGCTGCCAAAAATTTTGCCATATTTGCCTCAGCCCCACAGCGCTCCCCTCGATCAAATTTTCCCGCCGCGTCGAATCTCATTAGGTCAGCTGCTTCCGTGTGAGCATATGCTTGCGCAATTGGTAATTGTACTCCCTGATTAGCGCCTATTGGTCGACCAAAAACTATACGACTTGAGGCGTATTCAGATGCTTTATCAATAAAAAATTTAGCATCCCCAATTGCCTCAGCAGCGATCAGAATTCTTTCCGCATTCCAGGAATCAATGATATATCGAAAACCTTTTCCTTCTTCACCTATCAGATTTTCTGCAGGTACTTCAAGGTTATCGAAAAATAATTGATTCGTATGACGGTTGAAAGTCATATCAATAGGACGTACTTCAATTTGGGTTCCTGCAGTACGCATGTCAACCACAAAAACAGATAACCCCTCTGTTTTATTTTCTAGCTCTTCATAAGGTGTCGTTCTAGCAAGTAGTAGCATTAAATCTGATTGGGCTACTCTGGAAATCCAAATTTTCTGACCATTAATAATGTATTTGTCCCCGCTACGCTTAGCTGTTGTTTGTATGCGTGTTGTTTCAGACCCGGCATCCGGTTCAGTCACCGCGAATGCCTGTAATCTAGTATCACCCGCTGCGATTCCAGGGAGATATTTTTGTTTCTGGAAGGAATTTCCATGTCGCAAAATGACACCCATTATGTACATTTGCGCGTGGCATGCAGCTGAATCTCCACCGGAACGATTAATTTCCTCTAAAATTACACTAGCCTCCGTAACAGACATTCCGCCTCCTCCATATTCTGAAGGAATCAGAGCTGAAAGCCAGCCTAATGCAGTCATTTCCGTAACAAATTCTTCTGGGTATTTGCCCTCTTTTTCTAGAGATCGCCAATAATTTCCATCATATTTTTTACAAACATCACGCACCGCGTTTCTAATATCGTTTAAATCTTGCAATTGCGAATTCATAGGCATTATTTGATTGGATCGTTAAGTTGAATCGTTGTCAACACTATCCAACTACTCCACTTTCATAAAAATTCTTAATCTCTTCTGAGGTATATCCCAAAACATCTTTCAAAATCTGCTCAGTATGTTGACCTAACGTTGGCGGAGGGTTAAATATTTCGTTTTCAGAGTTCGAAAACTTAAATGGATTGCCCGTTGCTTTAAAGCTTCCGCCTTCTGGATGTTGAACGTCCACGATCATATTTCGACTAAGCACCTGTGCATCTCGAACAGCGTCTTCCAACGCATTGACGGGAGCGACTGGAATACCAGCCAAAGTTAATTCTTGTACCCAATCTTTTTTTGTTCTCCCAAGCATTATTGCCGATAAATGCATGTTTATTTCTTCGCGATATGCAATTCTAGAAGCTCTTTTGCTCAGCGCTTTCCGTGACAATTGTTCAATTCTCTTATGGTGCTCTGCATTCAAAGGCATTGATTCTAATTTTTCAATCAATTTTTCCCAATGGGAATCTATAGTTACTGCAATGAAGATCCAGCCGTCTGCAACTTCATATGCATTATAAGGAACGTGCAGCTGCATCTCATTACCCGTCCGAGGTGCAGGTATTCCTGACATAAGCTGCATAGTGGCATGGTAATTAATTAGCGAAATTTGTATATCCAGCATCGAAATATCAATATGCTGTCCATGCCCAGTTCTTTCTCTGCTTATAATCGCAGCAAGAATTGATAGCGCGCCTCCCATGCCGGCCGACAAATCTCCGTATAGAGGGCCTGCCCTAACAGGTGCTCCACTTGGCTCGCCTGTCATACCCATTACACCTGCATAAGCCTGAACAGTAGCATCTAATGCCGCACGATCCCTACCTGGCCCAGTCAAACCAAAACCCGTTATTGAACAGGCAATGATTCTAGGATTAATTTTCCTGAGTGATTCATAATCTATCTGTAAACGTGAAGTAACCCCAGGTCGGTAATTGTCAATTACAACGTCTGCCCATTGTACTAACTCTGAAAAAATTTCCTGACCCCTATTATTACGAAGATCTAAAACCATCGCTCTTTTATTACGTTGAAGGTTCATGATATGGGGAGTTAAAGATCCCATCACTAGATCAGGATCTGGACCGGAAAATTTCCTTGCATTCTCTCCTCCTGGAGGTTCAATCTTTATAACATCAGCGCCTAAGTCCGCAAGGATAGCCGCGGCAAATGGGCCAGAAACAATTGTGGTCAAATCGACAATTTTTATTCCCTCAAGCGGTCTCATTTTCTACCTTCATGCTTTTCTCATTATTATTCTAAAATCTAGCAAACTTGGTGCATAATACTACCTCAGATGAAAGGAGTTCGACTTGACCATAGAACTTACCAACGAAATGAAGTCTTTAATTGATAACGCATTCGAAGAAAAATTCCCATGTCTTCTAGGTACAGCCTCCAAAAATGGAGAACCCAATATATCTTTTAAGGGCAGCATGATGGCTTTTAGTGATAATCAGCTAGCCTTTTGGGAGCGCTCACGAAAAGGAGGCTATAGCCAATTACAAGAAAACCCATACGTAGTAGTTTTGTATCGCAATCAACCTGCAGGTAAAGCTTGGCGTTTCTATGGGATAGCATCTGTTCATACGGAAGGTGAAATTCGTTCTCAGATAATGGAACGAACAATTCAAGCAGAATTAGATAAAGACCCAGAGCGCTTAGGTGCTGGAGTTGTAATATCTATTAGTCGTATAGCCTCACTCGGTGGAGAAACCATACAAGAAGAGTAACTCTGTTTCATGGATAAAATATCTGCAGTAGCTTCGTTACAAAGCTTAGTACGTAAAAATTCATCAGCTATCCCTTTATATGAGGGGGCATTAATAATTGCATCCGCATTTGATCCCGATGTGGAGATCTCTGAGCAATTAACTTTGCTAGATAATCTTTCTCATGCAGCTAGGCAAGATATCAATTCCGAACAAAATCCCCTGCAGATGGTCAATGCATTAAATAGCTACCTTTTTGATCATTTAGGCTTAATTGGCAACGAATCAAATTACTATGACCCACGTAATAGTTTTGTTAATCAAGTATTGAAAAATCGAACCGGAATCCCTATCACTCTTTCCTTAATTTACATTGAAATTGGCAGGAAATTGGGCATTCCTTTTGAGGGCGTTGGTATGCCTGGCCATTTTCTAGTACGCCATGCCAATGAGGTCTCTTTCTATATAGATCCTTTCCATCGTGGAGCCATATTATCGAAGGATGAATGTGCGAACCTAATGCAAAAAACCAATCCGTCTATACGATGGAGCGATAATTTTCTGTTACCCATATCAAATATTGAAATTTTAGCAAGAATCTTGCGGAATTTATGCGCAATTTGGCTTCAACAAAGGCAAACAGCCAATGCAATTTTGTCATTAACTTTGCTGATTACTTTACAACCTGATGAACTAGGTCACTATAGAGATCGAGGGATGCTTTTTTATCAGTCCAACAGCCCAGGCAAAGCACTCGATGATTTATCTTTATACCTTACAAAGACAGTTGCTGCGCCAGACAAATGGTATGTTCAACGAGTAATTAACTCGATTCAACTGGGGGAAAATCTCCCTAATTAAGAGCGTCCGCTCCGTATTGAGCAACTTCTTCATCCTTGTCTGGAGGACCACCGCCAGCAGCCACCGCTCCGATTAGTTGCCCATTTTTAAATAATGGTACTGCTCCCTGGACCCATGTAATACGTCCTCCATACAGATCTCTTACGTTCTCTAGCAAAGATGCAGGAAATCGACTTGCCGCAACACCACTGGGTGTCCCCTTAGTTACAGCGGTTGCAACAGCTTTACCTCTAACTACATCAGGGGTAAAAGGATTAGTACCATCCATCCGGGCAGATGCAACGAGGCTAGTCTGGAGATCGACAACTGCAATCGCCATATTAAACCCAAGTTCTTTAGCCTTTTTAATCGCCGCACTAATAACAATATTTGCATCTTCCAAAGATATTTCATTCATCTAGATCACCTAATAAATCAATTAATCCAGCCCTCAAAACCGGTAACCATTCTTCTAAGTCGACGCTAAGTGGGATAGTGATATTGATAGTATTCTTCTTCATCATACCTCCTGTTCCGATGCTCCATTGGCCAGGATCTTCTTTCCCTAAATCTACGTTTAATGCCTCTCTATCAATACCTAAACTATCCGTAGTTTCAAAAATCAATTCCATGTCTTTTATGTTAATAATCTCTTCCATAAAACCTTTACTTACATAAAATGTATTTTTTC
>CENY01055594.1_pt1 | contig 18379 bp, 14 predicted proteins | sample 356181 | NCBI WGS metagenome assembly CENY01 (sample SAMEA2619840, study PRJEB7988) | marine metagenome | isolation source: saline water (ENVO:00002010), including
TTATTTTTTATAAACCTGCCAACCATGCACTCTTTTTTTAATAGATTGAGGCAGTGAATTCTTCCAAGTTTCATAATCTGGCAAGCTTCCAGAAAAAACCAAAACATTAGCAGCTTCTTTTGTTTGCTTGATGCAAAGATTGCCAAACTCAGCAATTATCAAATCACAAACATCCAAACATTTTTTATTCTTCCCAGAAAGGTTAACCATTAACCTTCCATTTGGAGCAATTTGCTTTTTGATACTTTTCCATGTTTCAGGATTTTGTAAACTTGAAAGAAAAGAACCATCTAAAAACAAATCAACAATAACCAAAGAATAAGAACCTGAATTAAAAAAACTCTCAGATAGAGCATTATCTATATTGATTTTTACATTTTCTTCATCAGCTAATCCAAAAAAGCATCTAGCAATATCAACCAGATCTGGATCAATCTCCCAGCAATTTAATTTTAAATATGGCCAATATTTCCTATACAGATACACTGTAGTTGCCCCACCTAAACCCAAAATAGCAATTTTGCCTTTTCCTATAATTGGAGGCATTATGCAAAAATCATCCCAATAAGATTCAGTGCTAATCATCCCGTGCTTGTATATCGAATGAATATTGGAGCTTTTATCTAGATAAAGAAGATTTGTACCATCCTTTTCCTGAACGACTTTAATATCATTAAAATCGTTCTTTCTTCTCAATAAAACTTTATCTCTTTTCCAGGGCCAAAACATAATTCTTGAAATAGCTTAATAAATTTTCTGAAATAACAATCGTGTAAACCATGCCATCATTTTTTAATTCTTGATCCAGAATGTAACATTCAGCATGAATGATTTTGAACAAATCATCTCTATCAAATGGAACAAATACTCTTATTCTTTCGAGTCTATTCATTATCCATTTTTCCAAGTTATCAAAAATTTGGCTTAATCCATATTTTGTTTTTGCAGACATATAGTGAACATTATCACCCTTAATGATCTTCAATATCGAATCATCCTTCACAAGATCAACCTTATTCAAAAGATACCATTTTTCTTTATTCGAAACATTTAAATCTTCTAATATTTGATTTGTAACCTGTATTTGCGATTGAATATCCTCTCTAGAAGAGTCAACAACATGCCAAATCAAATCGGCTTCATTCAACTCTGAAAGAGTGGATCTAAAACTAGCAACTAAGCTTGGTGGTAAGTTTTTAATAAAGCCAACAGTATCACTCAATAAAATCTTCTGATTTAATATTTTAAAAATTTTACTTGTTGAATCCAAGGTTGAAAAAAGTCGATCTTCTGATAGGACACCGGCACTTGTCGCTAGATTCATAAAAGTAGATTTTCCAGCATTTGTATAACCTACCAAGGCTACCTTTATAAGGTTTTTTCTTGACTTTCTTCTTTCCACTCCCAACTTCTCTATATTCGTCAACTTTTTATCCAATACTGAAATTCTTTTTCTTATCTGTCTTTTATCTGATTCAAGTTGTGTTTCTCCAGGGCCTCTAACACCTATGCCACCTGCCTGTCTAGATAAATGTGTCCACATTCTTGTCAGTCTCGGTAAAGTATAGCTCAACTGTGCTCTTTCAACTTGAATTTTAGATTCTGCAGTTCTTGCATTTTGAGAAAATAAATCAAGTATCAATTTTGTCCTATCTATAACCTTGCATGTAACATACTTTTCTATGCTTAAAATATTTCTCAAATTTAGCGATTCTGAAAAAACCACAAAGTCAGAATTAGAAGACTTTGCTAATCTTTGAATTTTTTGCAATTGACCTTTTCCCAGAAAAGGCCTTTTGTTTGGAATATTAAAAATTAAAGATTCAACAATTTCTCCACCTACAGAATTAACAAGATTGGAAATCTCTTCAATCTCCAAGTTTCCTTCAATCTTGTTTGGCCTTCTGTTTACCAAGACAGAAATTCCCCTCTCTATTTTTTTATTTTTATTGAACAATGGTTTAAACTATATCTTATGTCCTATATACGTGAACTTGCAAAAGAACTAATTGAAGTTGATTTGCCAATTGCAACAAATCCTGTTGCGTCATATAAATCTATTCAAATCTCTTCGGAAGGAATACTTTTTGTCAGCGGTCAGCTGCCTATGAAAGATGGTGAATTAATGCTAAGTGGAATAGTTGGAGAAGATCTGTCAATAGAAGAAGGTGAAATATGCGCAAGACAGTGTGCAATTAACATCCTTTCTCAATTAGATAAATACATTGATGAGAATGGTGGCAGAGTCTCAAAAATCCTGCAGCTTACTGGATTTGTTGCATGCAATAAAACATTTATAAATCATCCGCAGGTTATAAATGGTGCAAGTGATTTTCTTAATAATGTATTAGGGGATGCTGGCCAACATAGCAGACAAGCTGTTGGCGTACCATCGTTACCATTAAATGCCCCTGTAGAAATCTCTGCAATTGTTGAAATAAACGCTTAGTGACAAAGGTAAGAGTCAGGTTCGCACCCTCCCCTTCGGGAAATTTACATTTAGGAAATGCTAGGACTGCATTGTTTAATTGGCTTTTTGCAAAATCTAATAATGGGAAATTTATCTTGAGGATAGAGGACACAGATGCTGAAAGATCTTCAGAAAAACACTCTGAAGCTTTAATGAACATACTTGAATGGCTTGATTTAAAACCAGATGAAAGCCCGAGGCACGGTGGCAACTATAAACCTTACAAACAATCTGAAAGAAACCATATATACAGTGAAATTATAAAAAAAATGATTCATGAAAAAAAAGCATTTTGGTCTCCAGCTGAAATGGGAAAAGTAAAAAGGTTTGATGAAAAATGGAGAGATGCAAATTTGTCAAAAGAGGAAGCTGAAAAAATTGGACCTTCAGCATTAAGGTTTAAATCAGCTAAAGCAGACAAGGTTGAAATTAATGATTTGCTTAAAGGGAATATCAAAGTTAACACAAAACAAATTGGTGATTTTGTAATATCAAGAAACGACATGAGGCCACTGTACAATTTTGCATGCGTTATTGATGATCACTCTATGGAGATAAGCCACGTAATAAGAGGAGAAGATCATTTGACAAATACAGCAAAACAAATACAGTTATACAAAACTCTTGGATGGAAGATTCCAGAATTCATACACCTGCCATTAGTTATGGGTCCCGATGGGTCTCCTTTGTCTAAAAGGCATGGAGATGTTTCTGTTGAAAAATTCAAAGAACAAGGATTTCTACCTGAATCAATAATAAATGCTTTAGCAATGCTTGGATGGGGACCAGGTGACGACAGGGAGATATTTTCAAAGGAAGAAATTTCTAAATTATTTAAAATTAAAAAACTAAACACATCACCTTCTAAATTTTTCCCAAAAAAACTTAATTGGTTCAATGGGCAACATATAAGAAGGCTTAAAAAAGAAAAACTTCAAAGTATCATTGCTAAAAAACTAGAAGGAAATGGTATAAAAGCTCAAGAAGAAACCATTCTTGATTTGATTGACATCACACAAGAAAGGTTAAGAAGTCTCAATGACATCATTCCTATGATTGGTTTTTTCTTCAAAAGCCCAGAAGCTAACAAAACAAAAGACAGCTTGAAAAACTTTGATCCAAACTCTTTTAAAAGGCTTCAGCAATTAATTGAAGAAATAAAGAAAATAGACAAATGGACAGAAAAGGAAATTGAAACAAAGCTAGAGGGCTGGAGGTTGGAAAAAAACTATCACCCAAAAGAAATCTGGCAACCTTTGAGAATAGCTGTCTCCGGCGGGAAAGTTTCTCCTCCAATTTTTGAAACGCTTTATTTCTTAGGAAAAAAAGAAACGATTACAAGAATAGAAAAAGTTATCTAACTTTTTGAGCTAAATATTTCGCAATCAAAGCTAAGCAAATAAATCCAATCCAAGGTCCAACTGAACCTAATGCTATTACTGGAATACTAATTTTAGAAACAATAACGCCCGCAAGAATGATTCCCATCAAAGCCTCTCCTGTTATCAAGCCACTACAGACAAGAATGCCTTGCCTGCTTGTATCTTTCTTTTTTCCATAATGCAGATAATGTCTTAAGTATCCACCAAGAAATATAGGGACCGCAAGCTCTATTGGAAGATAGATACCCACAGCAACTGCTAAAACAGGAGCTCTGAACGAACTTCCCGCTCTTTCTAATCTTTTATCCCAAAGAATTATCAAAACCCCTATAGCAATACCTATAAAAACCAAATTCCAAGGAAGTGTTGAATTTTCCCCAAGTATCCCATCAGCAACAGAAGCCATCAAGCCTGCTTGCGGTGCTGCTAGAAAATTCCCTTGAGCCTCTACCGGCAAGTGCAGATCAGAACCTATACCATAAGCATTATGAAGCAAAGATAAAACAGGCGTTATGACTAAAGCAGCAACAACAACACCTAAAATCTCCATAACCTCTTGTTTCCATGGTGTTGCATTGATGATGTTTCCACATTTTAAATCTTGAAGGATGTCTGAACCTATGGAGGCAGCACAACAAACTATACTGCCAACAAATATTGCAGCAGCTGGACCAATCGAACCTTTACCCATGAAAAGCAAAACAAATGATGTAAATAAAAGTGTTGCGATTGTTATTCCGCTTATTGGGTTATTACTTGAGCCTACAAGACCACCCATATAACCTGCAACTGAAGAAAAAAGAAAGCCCGCTAAAACCATAATTATCCCCATTGCTAGGGCTATATTCAGATCGCTTATAACATGGTTGTAATAAAGAACTATTGGAATTAATAATAAAAAAATTCCTCCAAGAACAAAAGGCATAGGGATATTCCTTTCTTCTCTTGGTAAATCTTTTTGCCCAATACCCATTTTTCTATAAGCTTCCATTCCGCTTTTGATTCCATCTAAAACGGGCTTCCAAACCTTCAAAAGTGCATAAACTCCACCAACAGCCATTGCTCCAACACCTAAATATCTGATCTTCTTGCTCCATATCAGATAAGCACCATCAACAGGTGAATTTTGAACAATTGAGTTTATTGAATCTCCACCTATAAGTTCATTTCCATTTAGGTAAATATATAAAGGCAAACCTATTATCCATGCTATACAGCCACCTAAAAAAACTAATATTCCTATATTTTTACCAACTATATAACCAACACCTAAAAGAGCTGGTGATAAATTTGTTCCAATGTAGCCAAGCCATTTTCCACCTAGAAAACTAGCTCCTTCAAGAGCTTCACCCCAGGCCTTAAATCCTGACTGGAAAAACTTAAACAAACCACCAATCAATGCACTTTGACCAATTAAAGATGCACCGGCACCACCCTTTTCACCTTCCTTTAAAACTTCAGCGGTTGCAAGGCCTTCAGGAAAGGTTAATTCCTTGCTATCTACAATAAAAGCTCTTCTCAAAGGAATGCAAAAAAGTATACCCAAAATACCTCCTAAACCTGCAATCAAAGAAACTTCCCAAAAAGAAAAATCAGTCCAATGTCCAAGCAGTATCAAAGCAGGAATTGTAAAAATAACACCAGCAGCCAAAGACTCTCCTGCACTTGCTGCTGTTTGAACCATATTGTTTTCAAAAATATTATTTCCTTTTTTCCTACCAGCAAAACATGCCAATACACCCATTGAAATAACAGCAGCGGGGATGCTTGCACTCACAGTCATACCTGCCTTTAAACCCAGATAAGCATTTGCACCAGCAAGAGCGGCAGTTATAAATATTGATAAAACTATAGACCTTAAAGTAATCTCCTTCATGAAAATCCTCCATTTTTAAATTCTGAAATAGACCCGTAAACATTATCTCCAATATTGACATTGCACAAATCTGAACTCCCTTCAATTGAACCAACCCGCCATAAGATAGCTCCATCTGGCTTGATATCCATTATAGGAATTGGATTATGAAAAAACTTTTCACCAATCTTGAAAAAAACAAGCTTACCTGTGCTGAAAGATCTTAACCAGGGGGCATGAGTATAAAGAACAACGTCTTTATTTGAGACAGGTTCGATACCAATAATCTCAATGAATCCATTTTTCTTCATATGGAATCCTGAAGTGCCCTAACAGGAAAAACTTTATCCTCATTGCTCCAAAACTCTAAAGTCTCCACAAAAGCTTCTGCAGATTCAAGATTCGTAAACAAAGGAACCTCATTTCTAACACTTGCTGCCCTAATCCTCATTCCATCTGTTTCAGCTTCACTGTTTCCTGAAACAGAATTAACAACAAAAGAAATACGCTCATCAGATAATAAATTTAATAAATTTGGAGTACCTTCGTGAATTTTTCTTATAGGAAAAGCTTCTATCGATTTGGTTTCAAAGAAGTCATATGTTCCAGATGTCGCATAAATCTCATAACCTAACTTTTTAATTCTTTTTGCAAGCTTTGCAGCAAAAGGCTTGTCTCTGTCATCGACCGTTATTAAAACAGCACCTTTTCTAATTTTAGAATTGTTAAAACCTAGAGATGTCCAGGTTTTAGAAAAAACCTCAGTCAAAGATTTTCCGAAACTCATGATTTCTCCAGTCGACTTCATTTCAGGACCTAAGCCAACCTCAACGCCTAAAAGTTTATTAAATGAAAAAACTGGAGCCTTCAAAGTGTTGCACTTTGGTTTTGGGCCCAAGCCTATTGGAACACCTTGATCTTTAATACTTTGACCAAGCATAACTTTTGTTGCAACTTTTGCCATTGATATGCCAGTTGCTTTTGCCAAAAATGGAACAGTTCTACTTGCTCTTGGATTAACCTCAAGAACATAAATTGAACCTTCTGACATAATGTACTGTATATTCAACATTCCTATGCATTCAAGACCAAAAGCAATCTTCCTACCAATCTCAACAATTTCATTAATCGTTTTTTCATCAAGTGAAAAAGACGGAAAAACAGCCATTGAATCACCTGAATGAACGCCAGCTCTTTCAATATGCTCCATAACACCAGGAACATAAATATCAGTACCATCACAAACCAGGTCAATCTCTAATTCTTTACCTAAAATATACTCATCTATCAATATTGGATTTTTTCCATCAACCTGCTCATAAGCATCTTTGACAGCAACAACAACATCCTCTTTTGTATAAGCTATGGTCATTGCCCTTCCACCAAGAACAAAAGATGGTCTAACCAATACAGGAAAGCTTAAGACTTCAATTAACTCTTCTAGATCCTCGGGACCATCAACGGTATATCCTTTTGGCATATTGACACCTAATTCAGACAACAATCTATCAATTTTTTTTCTATCTTCTGCAATATCTATACCTGAAAGAGGTGTTCCCAATAAATTAACACCATTTTTTTCAAGTTGATTAGCCATATTTATACTTGTCTGTCCTCCAAACTGCACAATTACACCTTTTGCATCTATGTCATCTACCACCTTTAATACATCCTCATGATTTAAAGGCTCAAAAAATAACTGATCAGAAAAATCAAAATCAGTTGAAACTGTTTCTGGGTTATTGTTGATCATTACAGCCTCATGACCACTTTCACGAATAGCCTGCAAAGCATGAACACAACAACAGTCAAACTCAATACCCTGACCAATTCTTATAGGTCCACCACCAACAACAACTATAGGTGATTTTGTTTTTTCAGATTCGCTATCTTCACCATCTGTACCATAATAATATCTTGTAAAGGATTCAAATTCACTGGCACAGGTGTCAACCATCCTGAAAGATCTTTTATCTCTTGATTTTTTAGATGTTTCCTCTCCTAAATAATGGGTGTAAGAGTCAATATCATCTCTGTCAAAAAATTCTTGCAATTGCTCTTCGGTGCCGAGCTCTCCAAGAAAAACAAGACGAAGCAATTCTTTAAGCTCTTCTATGAAAAAAGAGTTCCAGCCAGAAATAGAACAAATTTCCTCGGTTTCCCAACCCCTAAATATAGACTCAAAAATTGCATAAATTCTTTGATCCGTTGGAGTTTTCAATAAAAACTTAATAAAATCATCTTCCTTGCCAGCAAAAGGAAATAATTTTTTCCCAGGCATCTCAAGGGAACCTAAAGCCTTTATGAAGGATTCTTTAAAATTTCTACCTATAGACATAACTTCACCAGTAGCCTTCATTTGAACGCCAAGCTCCCTGTTAGCCTTTGGAAATTTGTCAAATGGCCATCTAGGTATTTTTGTTACTATGTAATCAAGAGCTGGCTCAAAACAAGCAGTTGTAGTTCCTGTAACCTTATTTCTTATTTCCGGTAAAGTTTTTCCAGAAGCAATAAGTGCTGCAACCCTGGCAATAGGATATCCTGTTGCCTTGCTTGCAAGTGCTGAAGATCTGCTGACCCTAGGATTAACTTCTATAACTATATATTCACCATCTTCATTAAGAGCAAATTGAACATTACAGCCACCCTTGATGTCAAGACTGTCAATAATCTTCAAGCTTGACGTTCTTAGCTTGTGATATTCTTTATCTGTTAATGTTTGACTTGGTGCAACAACTATTGAATCGCCAGTGTGAACCCCCATTGGGTCAAGATTTTCCATATTGCAAACAGTAATGCAGTTACCTGCTCCATCTCTCATAACCTCGTACTCAAGCTCTTTCCAACCATAAATCGATTTTTCCAAAAGAACCTCGGTAACCGGAGACATCTGTAAACCATTTTTTACAATCTCAATAAAGCTCGAAACATCATTTGCAAAACCACCGCCAGAACCACCAAGGGTATATGCTGGTCGTATCACAAGAGGAAGACCCATTTTCTTCAAAAAATCTTCAGCTTCATTAAGATTTCTAACAACTCTGCTCTCTAAAACCGGTTCACCAATTTGATTCATTAAATCTTTGAAAGAACCTCTATCTTCAGCCATTTGTATAGACTCCAAAGAAGTACCTAGCAATTTAACATTATGTTTTTCAAGTGCTCCACTTTTACCCAACTGAACAGCTAGGTTTAATCCTGTCTGTCCACCTAGGGTTGCTAACAAACCTTCTGGCTTTTCTTTTTTAATTATTTCAACTAAAGTTTCCAGAACCAAGGGTTCAAGGTATGTTCTGTCAGCAAAATCAACATCAGTCATTATTGTGGCGGGATTATTGTTAACCAAAACAATTTCATGCCCTTCTTCTTTTAACGCTCTACAAGCTTGAGAACCAGAGTAATCAAATTCAGCGGCTTGACCAATAACTATTGGGCCACTGCCTATAACAAGTATTTTCATTCTTTTAAAACCACCTTTCCTTTTTTTTCAATTGATCCCGAAAGAGTGTCAATCTCTATACTCAATCCAATTCCTGAAATAAAAACATGACCATAATCGATTTCAAAAGAAGAATCAGCATAAGCTTTACCCTCAAGGATATCCAAACTTAATGAATCTGCTGAAAGGTTAAAGCCTGAAGGCGAGCTCATAAAAACATCACTCAGGAAAAACTCATTACTTTCTCGATCCCAGAATCCATCCGATGAATCAAGCTTCAAAACCCCTGCCCCTTTAGAAAAAACCATATCTATATTTTCCAAAAATAAAGCTTCATCTAAATTTTCCTGAAAACCTTCACCAGAAAGTTGCACTAAAGGATTGCCACTCTGGTCAGATATAGTTAAAGATATAGGACTACTAAAAAATGCACCTAAAAAAAGAAGGGGGAGGAGCCAATTTACACTCATAAGCAATTTAAAAAAAGGTCAACAAGCTCTCTGAAAGCGCCCTCTCCTCCTCTCTTAGACAAAATAAAATCAGATTCTTTTTTCAGTAAAGCTTGAGAATCTGCAACACAGCAACCTAAGCCAGAACTCTGAATACATTCAAGGTCATTCAAATCATCACCAAGATAAACTACTTGAGAAAAATTTATTTTTTTCTCTTTTAAATAACTTGAAAGGATTTTTAATTTATCATCTACCCCAAGACCGACTATATCCCAACCCAAATCATTCACCCTTGCAACACTTGAACCATCCTTTCTGCCAGATAAGACAGCGACAGCCACACCTTTTTCAAGAAGCAGCTTCCCGCCATAACCATCATGTACATTAAATTGCTTCATGATCTCCAAACCAGCATAGTAAAGATTTCCATTTGTAAGCGTTCCGTCAATATCAGTAACGAAAAGTTTAATGTTGGATGCATCAATACTTAAAAATGGATTACTTTTTTTATTTTTTTCCGACAGGTTCCCTACATCGTCTTTGTATTGCACTAATCATCAATTCTAGAACGAAAACTTAATTTAAAGGCACGAAAAAACAATAAAAATAAACCGAGAAAAAGATAAGCCAAAGCTAATCCTGGGCCTTCTTTGGATACTGATTTGAAATAATAATGAAATGCAGAAAATGCAAAAGCTGGATAAATTAATTGATGCAAATTCTTCCAATTCTTGGCACCTATCTTTTTTATTAAATTTTTATTAGATGTAACTGCAAGAGGAATTAAACAAAAAAATGCAAAAAAACCATAAGCTATAAAAGGTCTTGTTTGGAAGTCCTCGTAAATACCAAAAGATTCAATTTCAAAAAATAAATATACTAAAAAATGAAGCAAGGCGTAAAAGAAAGACGTTAAACCAAACATCCTTCTTGCAAACATAAAAAAAGGTTGTTTTAAGAATTTAACCAATGGAGTAATCATTAAAGTCAAAAGCAAGAACCTAATTGAGCTTTGACCTGAGTAATGCAATATGCTCTCAACTGGATTGATAAGATAAAAACTATTTAAAAATGGATAAACAAAACTAAAAATAATGATGGTCCAACAAAAAAAAAGACATTTTTTTTTATTTAAAACCATTTTTTTAAATCCATATTTTTATAAAGATCATTAACCTCTTCTCCATAACCGTTATACATTAAAGTTTTTCTCCGTAGCCATTCCCCAATTCTTCTTTCAGTTTTTTGACTCCATCTAGGATGATCAACATCTGGATTCACATTACTGTAAAAGCCATACTCTTTTGGATTTGATTTAACCCAAGAAGTAAGAGGCATATCTCTTTCAAATGATATCTTGACAATTGACTTGATACTCTTGAAACCATACTTCCAAGGAGTCACCAATCTCAAAGGAGCTCCATTCTGATTCAATAAAGATTCACCATAAATTCCGGTTGATAGAAAAGACAGAGGATGCATTGCTTCATCCATCCTGAGACCCTCAACATAAGGCCAATCAAGAATGTTACTTTTTTGCCCAATCATCTCTTCTGGCCTGTAAAGAGTTTCAAACTTGACATAACGTGCATTATCATCTGGCTCAAAATGCAATAAAAAATCTCTTAATGAAAAACCTGTCCAAGGGATTACCATTGACCAGCCCTCAACACACCTGAATCTATAAACTCTCTCTTCAATTTTATTCAATTTAAAAACATCATCCATATCAAGAGTCTTTGGAGACCTGCATAAACCACCCACCTCTACACTCCATGGATTTGTGGTTAGTCTAAATGCATTTTTTTTAGGATCACTTTTCGAAGTGCCAAATTCATAAAAGTTGTTGTAAGAAGTGATTGCTTCATAAGACGTGGGCTTGTCATCCTGTGAAGCAAAAGATGAAAATTGTGCAAATTTCGAAAGACTAAGACTTGAAATCCCCAAAAAAGAATTCTTAATAAAAGATCTTCTTTTAAGGTATATTGATTTTGGTGTAATTTTCAAATCAGACATTCTCAATTCGATTATAGAAGACGCATAAAAAAATTATTTAGAATTCTAGACAACAAACAAATGAAAATTTCCAAAAATATATATAGTCAGAACTTCATACCTTGTAATATCAAAAATCTAAAAAAAATAAATATCCTTTCTGCGAAAAAGATAAATACAAAATTACTTGAAAGCCTTCTCGGCTCTATATCTCCAGCTAAAAACGGCTTAATGCAATACCCCTTACCGCTTCCTGGCTACACAAAAGTTAAAAGCATAATAAAAGATGTATCGCTAAACAACAATTCCTATTTTGAAAATAAAGAAATAGAACAAGATATACAGAAAATAAAATTTAAAAAAATTTTTGAACTTACATTTTATGAAACAATTCTTTTAAATCTTTTTCTTAATTATTTTTGGGATAATGAAAACTTGATAATTCCATTGCATAAAAAACTAACCGAAGATCAGCTCAGAATAATCGAAAATACAAATTTTAATAAAGTTTATATATCAAAAAAACATGAAAATTTTAACTCTTCTGAATTCCATTTATTGAGCCCTGCTGGATCAATTGATGAAAAAATTAATTCAAAAATAAAAATCGATACCTATACATTTGAAACATCAATACCTCCTCAAGATTACTTTGATAAAGGTGTTTTCATATGGGAAACATCCCCATCAAACAATGGTTGGAAGATGTCCACATTTAAAGAAGAAATTTCAAAAGTGAAAAAAATTGACAATTTTTCAAATTTTTTAAAATCAAATATAAATCTATGAAAAAATTAATCAAAATTCTTGCAGCAACGCAATGGAGTTGGTCATCAACAACAAATAATCTTTACCTGCCTTTATGGTGGTTAACTACAATGATCCCCACTTTAAGCAATCCAAAATTAATGATTCTCTCGATGTTTTTATATGATTTTGGATTTTTTATCTTTTGCCAAAATAACAAAAAAAATAAAATTTTTAATTTTTACAAAAATAATAATTTTTCTAACAGGGAGATTAAAACCGTTTATATGCTTTCACATCTTGCATGCCTTGGAGCTACTGGACTTTTCGGAAGTGCATTACTACTCTTAGGAGGCTCATTAGATGCAAAAACATGGATATCTTTTCTTTTGTTTAGATCAATATGGGGGCTTTTCGTTTGTGGGTTATTAGTAAATTTTAAAAAACCAACTTATGCTTTATGTTTTTCCTTAACCCCAACATTAATCTCTTGCCTGAACTCTTTTAGCTTTTTTTCAATCACCGGAAAGGCCAAATATCTCTTAGGTTCAATAGTTCCTGGAATAGAACCTTTTAACAAATACAACTTTCTAATACTTTTACCTTTAATTTTTACTATGATTAGGCTGTTTAGTAAAAAAGAAATATGAATATATTCGTTCAAATACTAGCAAATAAAGTTTTTGCAAGTGCGTGTTTTGGTTCCCTTTTTGGAACCATTATCAAAATCTTGTTGCAAAAAATAAAAATAAATGAAAAATCCTCTATCGCTTATGGCGGCATGCCTTCGGGTCATACTTCTTTTTCGATTGCTGGAGCTTGGTCTGTTGGAATCAATTATGGCTTTGAATCACCTATATTTGGTGTAGCAATGATATGGGCAACACTTGTTATATTTGATGCATTAGGGATAAGAAGGAAAACTGGAGAGCATGCAAAAGCAATAAACAGCTTAATGGGTGATCTTTTTGAAAGGAAAGATGCAGAAACGATTAAAAAAGATTTTCAAGAGCTACAAGAGATACTTGGACATACACCAATCGAAGTCACAGCTGGAGTCATAACAGGTATTGGAACTGCCTACCTAGTGAATCAGTTTTGGCCATTCTGGAATTAAATCCTAAAAAAATCTAATAAACACTAATACTAAGAAGAGAAACCTTCCAGGTCTTCATCAAGTACACCAGTTCCAAAAGGTACGCCTTCAACTTCATAACTAACATCTTCAAAATTTCTAAATCCAGTACCAACAGGGACCCTTTCACCGACTATAACGTTTTCCTTTAAGCCGTTTAGGAAGTCTAATTTTCCTTCTATTGCAGCTTCCATAAGAGCACTTGCTGTCATTTGGAAACTAGCAGCAGAAAGGAATGAGCTACTGTTGCTTGCTCCCTTCTTTAGACCTACCATAATTTGCTCCCAGCTAATTCTTTTTCCACCAACCGCTTCAATTCTTTTATTGATTGATCTTATTTCGTTTATTGGGACCTTGTCATCAGGCATATATGTAGAGTCTCCTCCATCTATAACCTTAACGTATCTAAACATCTCTTTCAATATAACCTCAAAATGGATATCAAAAATATCTACACCTTGAGACCTATAAACATTTTGAATTTTATCTAAAGCATATGACTGAGCTGAATCGATACCTTGAGCAGATAATATTTCAATAGGGCTTCTCAAACCACTGCTTATTGGGTCAGCAACACTCAGTTCATCTCCAACTCTGACCTCGATATCTCGATTCCTTGGAATAAAAATATTTACAGAATCAGATGCAGCTTTTGATTTTCTTTTTGTCTTTTTACCTTTTGGAGCTATTGTTACTTCGTAACTATATCTATTACTATCTATTAGCTCTTTAATATTTGTTATAACTCCAGAAATAGGACTTAAAACAGCTCCTTCTCCCTTGAGGTCAGGCTTAAATCTACTTTGGTAAACTTCAAAAAATATCTCAGCCAAAGGAAGTCCTTGCGTAATATCTGAAACATCAGATCCGGCTACACCTCCAGTATGGAAAGTTCTCATTGTCAACTGCGTTCCAGGCTCTCCAATTGATTGCGCAGCTATCACACCAACAGGATCAGCCATACTTACAGGAGCACCTGTTGCCTTGTTGTATCCGTAACAACGAGAACAACAACCCCTTGAAGAATTACATGTAATTGGAGACAATAATTTGACTCCTGTCAAGCCTGACTTAGATATACTGCTCCATGAGTTCTTTTTAGCCGCTTTAATGCTTCTTTCTCTGATTAAGTCAACTATTTTGTCAACATTATCTTCAGTAACAAGAACTCTTTCCTCGCAAAAAACATTGCCTTTTTCATCATAAATTTTTTCAGCAGTGTATCTGTGAAGTATCCTTCTCTTAAAAGAACTCCAATCAAAAGGCCCATCTTTGTCTAGCCACTTTGGACCAAAAGTATCAAAAGCTGCATTTTCTTCTTTTTTTGTTTTAAGGTGCGGTCTCTTTGTTATACCTCTAACAGTTCCACAATCCTCTTCCACAATGTAAAGAGAATGAGCAATATCAACAAGCCTTCTTGTTAAATAACCAGATCTACTGGTTCTTAATGCTGTATCAGTTTGACCCTTTCTTGCACCATGCGTAGAGCTGAAGTATTCATGTACTGACAAACCTTCTTTAAAATTGCTCTTAATTGGCGAAAGGATCAACTTACCAGTTGGGTCAGCCATTAGACCTCTCATACCTGCCAATTGTCTTACCTGATCCATTTTCCCTCTTGCTCCAGAATTAATCATTAACATCAAAGAATTATCTTCAGCTTGCTCTCCAGCTTCTATCAAAAGCTCTGTTATCCTTTCAGTTGCCCTGTTCCAAAGAGCTTCAATTATGACCTCATGGTCAGTTTTTGTAAATCTTCTATCTTTTAACTTCTTTCCTGAAAGAGGGCTTAAGCCATCAGACCATGCTGAAGGATTGTTATTATCTTTTTTGCTTTTTGGCCTACCTAGTTCATTAGGTCTAACAAGTTCTAAACCTTTAGTTTTAGGATTTTTTTCAGCAAAAGTAAGATTTGTCTTAAGCCTTTGGTTGCACATTCCAGCTAGCTCAGGAGTCAAAATGCCACCATTGTAAGCTTCGGAAATCAAAGACTCAACCTCTTCTGCAAGAGAAATGATTCTCTGTTTCCTTTTAGGTATGATTACATCATCCACTGATAAAGATATACCAGCAAGACTAGATTGTCTAAAGCCAAGATCCTTGATGGAGTCGCATATTTTGATAGCATCAACCTGAGGGCAATTATTCAAAATTCGATTATTGATTTCTCTAAGCTCTTTAATGTAAACAGGCTTGTCAACAAATCCGATTTCTTTTGGAAGAATTTGATTAAATATAATTCTTCCAACTGTTGTGACGACATAACCAAAACCATTTTTATTTCTCACTAAAATAACATCTCTAACAGATAATGGTGTGTTTTCTTTATCGTCAATTTTACGTTGAGATTCATATGCCAGCCTAGCCTCACTTGGAGAGGTAAAAGAAGCTCTTATCCTTGATATTGGCAAGGTGATCTTTTCGACACCCTTAGGCCATTTTGACCTAATGTCTTTGATTGTTTCCTGATTCAAAAAACTCCATTTACAGTTAACTTTTTTCTTAAATGGAGAATTTGAACTAGACAGATTACGAGTAAAAACATGTCCTATAAAATTTTTCTCTAATTTTTTTGCACTTGAAAGATCATTTCTTGACAGTTCAACTTTTTGCTTAGGGTTGGTTGTCAAGTATGCAAGTCCAAGTATGACATCCTGACTGGGTAAATTAGATGGAGATCCTGTACCAGGAACAAAAGGATTATTTGTAGACAGCATAAGTAATCTAGCTTCGGCTTGAGCACCTTCAGAAAGAGGTAAATGAACAGCCATTTGGTCACCATCAAAATCAGCATTAAATGGCGTACAGACCAATGGGTGAAGCCTAATCGCAGATTCATCTGTCAAAATAGGCTGAAAAGCTTGTATGCCAAGTCTATGCAAGGTTGGAGCTCTGTTCAACATAACAACTGAAGAGCTAATAAGTTCAGCCAATATATCCCAAACTTTTCTTCTTTCTTTCGCCCCTTTTTGTAAAAGCTCAGATATAGGATCTTTTGAACCAACACCATCAATGAGGCCTTTTTCTTCAAGTACATTTCTTAATTTAGGCTTGTAAAGCTCTAAAGCAATTTTTTTAGGCAATCCACATTGCCAGAGCTTTAAAGTGGGTCCTGCAACAATTACAGCTCGTGCAGAATAATCAACTCTTTTTCCAAGAAGGTTTTGTCTAAATCTACCTTTTTTACCTCTTAGGGTATCAGTTAAAGACTCGAAAGGTCTGCCATTAGGGTCTTTGTCTGATTTCTGACTTCTCTGATTGTCGAATAACGCATCTACAGACTGTTGCAAAAGACGTTTTTCATTGTTAACGATTACCTCAGGTGCACGAATCTTAACCATATTCTTAAGTCTTTTATTTCTAGTTACAACCCTATGGTAAAGTTCATTTATATCGCTTGTTGCTTGTCTTCCACCTTCAAGACTGACTATAGGTCTTAAGTCAGGAGGAATAACAGGAAGTGTTTCAAAAACCATCCACTCCAATCTGTTTGCCTTTATTTCAGCATACCTTCTGCTTCGAAGAAACTGTTTCATGACTCTTAATCTTTTCTTAACGTCCCTAGCTCTTGTCTTTGTCATTTTTGATAAAGATGAATCAAGTTTTTTAACTATCGCTGCCAAAGCATCCTCTCCTCCGCTTCCATCTATACGTCTGAGCATCTCTTTGATAGCTCTACCTCCGGTCTCTATTTTAAAAACCTGCTCTGAGGCAATCCCTCCTCTTTTTTCAATAATTCTGCTTATGTTATCAAGATTTCTTTTTTGGTCACCTGAAAACATAAAGGCAGACTCACTGTCTCCTTCTTTCAAAGGGTCATAACCCTCAAGCCCCCAAAATAAATCCAAACCATTTACCAAATGCTCTTGAGACATTATGGATCTTTCTTGAATTTCGTTATATTGTTCTATTTCTTTAATATTTGCTGTCTGAAAAGGACTGTCGCTCTTTAGAAGCTTCCAGAATAAATCATTCCAATTTTGATCATTTCTTGGATCAATCTTCTCTCCAGAAGGAAGTTTCAAAACCTCTTTAGAAACCCTTTGTTCAACAATTTTTCCTAAAGTTCTCTGAGTCTTTCCGACTTTAATCTTCAAAAGCTTTAAATGTTCATGATCAACTGAACCTGTCAAATTTTGAATAGTTCTAAAGTCAATCTTGCTATCAGCATCTAATATTGACTCTTTAGTTTTTGGGTCAATAAAAGATTCTGCGATCTGAGAACCTCCAATATCCTCAAAAAGCATTTCAACTGCTTTTTTAGCATGCCAATAATTTGGTCTATTTGTTCTTGACAACAAAAGTTGTATTTCAGCCTCGACCCAATCCTTCAAGCTACCACAGTATTCATTCAATCTCATGGACATAATATCTTGTTTCATGGATAGATCAATATTGTCAAGATCAGAAACAGAAACATTTAAAACTTTGGATAAATGTTTTGGATCTTGCCATCTAGAAACACCTTTTGCATTAGGAACCCTGTCTAAAAGATTGCTTTTTTTTGTTTGATCAAGAAAAACAACAGCATATTTCATATAGTAAACAATTTGCTTTGTTGCTCTTTTAGAAAGACCTAAAACATTTTGTAATACATTTTTAGGTTGTATGCTTAAAAACCAAGGATGAACAACAGATGCAGCCAATTTAATAGTACCCATCCATCTTCTTCTTACTCTTTTGTGGGTTACTGCAACTCCACAAACCTCACACTCCAAATTATCCCTTCTTATATTTTTATACTTGCCACAATAACACTCAAAACTTATCGTTGGTCCAAATATTTTTTCACAAAACAAACCATCTGGCTCAGGTCTACCGGTTCGATAATTAATAGTTTCTGGCTGTAAAACCTCACCACCCCAACTTTTAATTTTTTCTGGATTTGCTATAGAAATTCTTAA
>CENY01354541.1_pt1 | contig 18295 bp, 12 predicted proteins | sample 356181 | NCBI WGS metagenome assembly CENY01 (sample SAMEA2619840, study PRJEB7988) | marine metagenome | isolation source: saline water (ENVO:00002010), including
GGTAATATGGATCGACACCGATGCAATGACCGCCCACCAGACCGGGGCGAAACGGTAGGAAGTTCCACTTGGTGCCGGCGGCAGCCAGAACCTCGCCGCTGTCTATGTCCAGCTTTTCGAACAGAAGTGCGAGCTCGTTAACCAGCGCTACGTTTAGATCTCGCTGGGTGTTCTCGATCACCTTTGCGGCTTCCGCCACCTTGATGCTCGACGCAAGGTGGGTACCCGCCGGAATTACCGAGCGATAGAGCGCGTCTACGAGTTGGGCCGTTTCCGGTGTGGAGCCGCTGGTCACCTTGACGATGTCGGCAAGCCGGTGCTCGGTATCGCCGGGGTTGATGCGCTCCGGGCTATACCCGGCAAAGAAATCTACGTTGAACACCAGGTTGGACGTGCGCTCAATGATGGGAGCGCAGAGTTCTTCTGTGGCGCCTGGAAATACGGTCGACTCGAATACCACGATGTTTCCACGCCCTATCACCTTGCCGATGGTCTGGCTTGCCTGAGTGAGAGGTTCCAGATCCGGTCGTTTGTTCTGGTCGATGGGCGTGGGAACGGTGACGACATAGAAGTTGGCGTCGGACAGTGCTTGGGGGTCCGCCGTGTACCGCAATGCTTTTGCGGCCCTCAAGTCAGCTTCGCTCACCTCCAGGGTGTGATCGACACCTCGGGTCAGATCGGCGATCCGGTCAGCGTCGGTATCGAAACCGGTGATGGGGTAGTGTTTGGACAGCTCAACGGCCAGAGGTAAACCTACGTAACCCAGGCCTACGACGGCAATACGTATTTCCGATAGGTCGGGAATTTTGGCCTTGGTCACGCGTGGCAATCCTTACGCCTTGTGGCATTTCCATGTGCTGTCACGGAGCTCGGCAGCGGACGTATTATGCCGCACTCCATGGGGCTCAGAACGTGATTTGGTTTGTCGCTCCGGGAAGCTTTTGCTCGCTTTAGCGCAACTAACCTGTCTAGATGGCGGTGCGTAGCTGGGTTACAAGAACATACACAGCTTCACGGGCACGCGGCTACAATGGTGGCGTTCTTGAGGTGGGACCCAGACCATGAAAGTCATGTGGCTTTCACTGCAGCACAACGCACGGCAGGTCAATCATGTATGAAGATCATTTCGGGCTAGAGGCTAAGCCCTTTCAGCTGTCGCCAGACGCAGCCTTTTTCTATCCGAGTAAGGAGCACCGCCGGGCGCTGTCGTTTCTGGAATACGGTTTGAGCCAGGCTGACGGCTTTATTGTGATCACTGGCGACGTTGGTACGGGAAAAACCACCATCGTGCAAACCCTGCTGGAAGATCTGGATGAAACGGACCTGCTGGTCGCCACAATCGTCACCACCCAGCTACAGGGCAACGACCTGCTGCAGCTGGTAGCGGCCAATTTCGGCCTGGACATCGAGACGTCCAGCAAAGCGAAACTGCTGCGTGAGCTGGAGCAGTTTTTCACCGCTAAGAAGCGCCTGGGCCAGCGCGTGTTGCTGGTGGTAGACGAAGCGCAGAACCTGCCGGGTCAAACGGTGGAAGAACTGCGCATGCTGTCTAACTTTGTGGTCGACGGTGAGCCATTGGTTCAGGTGTTTCTGCTGGGTCAGCAGGAGTTCCGTACTACCTTGCTGTCAGAAGGGTTCGAGCAACTGCGGCAGCGGGTCATTGCCACCTATCATCTCAACCCGCTTGACGAAGAAGAAACGTGCACCTACATCCAGCATCGCCTGTCGCTGGCGGGTTGGGAGCAGAACCCGCAGTTTCCGGAAGAGGCGTTTGCCACCATTTTCGAGAAAACCGAAGGCGTGCCGCGCCGCATCAACAATCTGTGCGACCGTCTGCTGCTGTTTGCGTTTCTCGAAGACCGGAACGTCATCGACCAGGGCGTGGTGACCACGGTAGCTGATGAAATCGGCGCCGAGTTCGCCGCCGGGTCCAGAACTGGCCCGGCAGCGCAGCTGGAGGCGGTAGCAGAGCGCCCTCAGGCGCAGCCGGAACGCGAGCTGGATCGGCCGTTGGAAACGGTGGCGCGAACCATATTCGACAAAGCCAACGTCCAGCAGCGATTAGCGGCGCTTGAACGCGCGGTAGACGGTCTGGGGCATAGCCTTAAGCCAGAGATCACTCGGTTGCAGGAGGAGGTTGCGGTAATGCACGTATTGCTCGAAATGCTCATTGAGAGCGAAAATAGCGCTTCTAAGACAAATAAGAGTAGTTAAAACATATAGTTATAGATAGTTTATTACCTAAAGTCCCGAGACGTAAATGAGGTTTTGGGTTGGCCTTGCTCGGTGAGTTGGCTCAGCATCCTGGTGGCATCTTCGATGTGTCTTGCTACCACGTGAATAACCTCCTTTTCCCGTTCTACATTGCCTTTCAAGCGCAGCAGTTGCCCTTGCAGCAAGGCTGCACGAAATCGCTCCAGCACCGAAGACCACACCACTACGTTGATGTTGCCGGTTTCGTCTTCGAGGGTAACGAACAGCACGCCGGTGGCCGTCCCGGGACGCTGCCGGCCGGTTACCAGCCCGGCGACCTTGACGAATTGTCCATGCCGGAATCCTTCCAGGTCGGCGGCGGTGTGATAGCCTGCCAGCGCCGTGTTGTTGCGCAGCAGCTGCATGGGATGTGGCCCTAAGGTCAGGCCCAAATAGCGGTAGTCGTCGAACATGTCGTCTGACGGAGTGGGGCGAGGCAGATGGGCCGCGTAAGCGGCTTTGGTTTCAGCGACTGCCACGGCATTACGAGGGGGTGGCTGAGCCCCTGCTTGCAGGCTAAGAGGGGCTTTGACTGCCGCTACCTCCCAGTGGGATCGGTAGCGGTCGCCCACCAGGGTTTTCAATGCGCCGCCTCGGGCCAGGAAGCGTAGCGCCCGAGGGTTAAGGCTCGCGCGGCGGGCCAGGTCTTCGGCGTCGCGAAACGGACGGCCTGCCTCGATGCGCAAACCGTCTGCTTCGCTCAACCCTTTCACCAGCCGAAGACCCAGCCTGAGGGCTGGCTGAGGATTGTCGCCATCGGCCACCAGGCGATGTTCCCAATGACTTTCCTGCACGTCGACACCCAGCACGCGGATGCGGTGACGGCGCGCATCCTGAATCAATTGGGAGGGGGAGTAGAACCCCATGGGCAGGCTGTTTAACAGGCCGCAGTAAAAGGCCGCGGGCTCGTGGTGCTTGAGCCAGGCGGAAACGTAGACCAGCAGTGCAAAGCTGGCTGCATGTGATTCGGGGAAGCCGTATTCGCCAAACCCTTGGATCTGCTTGAATACACGTTCTGCAAACTCCCGATCGTGGCCGCGTTCGAGCATGCCGTCGATGAGCTTCTGCTCAAAATGTTTCAGCCCCCCACGCCGCTTCCAGGCCGCCATAGCCCGGCGTAGCTGGTCGGCTTCGCCGCCGCTGAATCCAGCGGCCACCATGGCGAGTTCTATCACCTGCTCCTGAAAGATGGGTACGCCCAGGGTGCGTTCAAGCACAGCGCGCACCGCATCGTTGGAATACTCTACGGGCTCGAGGCCCTGTCGACGGCGCAGATAGGGATGCACCATATCGCCTTGAATGGGGCCAGGACGCACGATGGCCACCTCGATGACCAGGTCGTAAAAATGCTTTGGGCGCAATCGCGGCAACATGGCCATCTGCGCCCGGGACTCGACCTGGAACACGCCAACGCTGTCGCCCTTTTGCAGCATGGCGTAGGTTTCAGGGTCTTCGGGGGGAATGGCGGCTACCGTCAGAGACGTGCCGCGATGGGCGTTGAGCACGCTGAGCGTTTTGCGAATGGCAGTGAGCATGCCCAAACCGAGCACATCTATCTTCAAAAGTCCGAGCGCTTCCAGATCGTCTTTGTCCCATTGGATGACCGTGCGGTCCTCCATGGCTGCATTTTCTACCGGCACCAGCTGTGCCAAGGGCCCCTGGGAGATGACAAATCCACCCACGTGCTGGGACAGATGGCGGGGAAACCCGAGTATCTGGTTGATGAAGAATAGGAATTGCTCCACGCGCTTGCTCTTCGGGTCGAGGCCGGCCGCCTCCAGGCGTTGATTTAACACCTCGCGTTTGTCCCACCAGGCCAGCGACTTGGCCAGCAGATCAAGCAGGTCGAGATCCATTCCTAATGCTTTGCCCACGTCACGAATGGCGCTCTTCGGGCGATAGGTGATCAGCGTGGCCGCCAGTGCGGCACGATCGCGCCCGTAACGTTTGTAGATGTACTGGATGACCTCTTCGCGCCGTTCATGTTCGAAGTCCACGTCGATGTCCGGGGGTTCGTCGCGCTCTTTGGACACGAACCGCTCGAACAAGAGATGCATGCGAGCGGGATCGACCTCGGTGATGTGCAGGCAGTAGCAGACAGCGGAGTTCGCTGCAGAACCTCTGCCCTGACACAGAATTTCCTGGCTGCGCGCGAACTGAACAATGTCCTGCACGGTCAGGAAGTAGTGCTCGTAGCGCATCTCACGAATCAGTACCAGTTCCTTTTCAATGAGTGTCAGGGTTTCCTGCGCAATGCCATCGGGCCAGCGTTCAGCAGCACCGGCAAGGGTGAGCTGGCGCAAGAATTCGGTGGGGGTCAGATGCGGTGGTACCAGTTCTTCGGGATATTCATAGCGCAGCCCATCCATGGAAAACGTGCATAGCTCGGCTATCCGCACGCTCTCCTGCAGCATTTCCTGCGGATAGAGCTTGGCTAAGGCAGCAATGGGCCGCAGGCAGCGCTCGGCATTGCCGAATGTCGCTGTACCAAGCGCCTCAACGCTGGTCTTCAAGCGGATGGCCGTGAGCACGTCTTGCAGGGGCTGTCGTGCGGCTTCGTGAGCATGCACGTCGTTGCAGGCGACAATGGGAAGATCCAGGCGCATGGAGAGGGTGAGGGCGTTGGCCGTTTTGTCCAGATCCTGTGCTTCGTGAAACAACTCCAGTGCGATCCACAGCCTGGACCATAGTGTTTTCAGGCGCCTGCCTTCCTCCATGAGTGTGCCGATGCCACTAGCAGCCGCAGGCACCCACAATGCCAGACACTCATCGACCCCCCAATTGAAGTCGCTGATGCTCGCAATGTATTCCCCCTTGGGTGATCGACGGCGCAGCTTGGTGATGAGTGCCGACAACTGCCCGTAAGCGCTGCGGTTAGGTGCCAGCAGGATAAGCCTGAAGCCCTCCTGCAGGTTGAACTCCGCGCCTGCGATCAGCTTGATGCCGAAGGATTTTGCAGCCATGTGGGCTTTGACCAGGCCGGCAAACGAGCATTCGTCTGTAATGGCGATGGCACTGTAGCCAAGTTCAACCGCCTGCTTGACGATTTCTTCGGGATGCGAAGCTCCACGTAAAAAACTGTAGTTGCTCAAGCAGTGCAACTCGGCGAACTCGCCAGCGTGGCTGTTGGCGAAGTTGTCTGCTGGTGTGTGCATCAGGCAAAGTAGCCGTGCAGATACCAATGCCGGTGCTGGTCTACATAGGCCCAACACTCGGCGCCATTCTTGTGTCTGGCTACGTAGTAGTCGCGCTGGATGAAACTATCCCACCATGCCCCCTGAATTCGCTCGGGCCCGCGCAGGATGACGAGCGCATCGGGATCGATGGGCTTGGCAGGGTCGAACAGCCAGAGCGGGCGTGTGGGCGCTTTCGGCAGGGCGTGCTCAGCCGCTTTGCCGGCCTTTTGAGCCAGACCGAGCATGTCGTCTGGCGGTACCGTGAGCCAGGCATGTTCAGGAGGATGGCTGGTTGCGGACCGTACTCCCGAGCAGGAACGTTCGCCCATGCGCGCGCGCAGGTGATTGAGCAGCTCCCCAAGGCTGGATTGTCCGCTACTACCTTCACCGAAAAGACTGGTGTTTGCCGGCAGCCAGGGTGCAAGGGCATCCGCTTTGAGTTCCAGGTTGAGCACGTCGTCCGGCAGATCTGCTCCCTCGAGCTTCAGGCACGTGAGTTCCAGGAAGGCATCACGCCGTTGTTGCGCGGCTGATAAAGCCACTTCGAAGCTGGCTGTTCGGCCGTTGCCGGATGTGAAGCACCAGCGTGTCCGCTCGGCACCCAGCTGCCGCCCCACGAGCCATGCCTGCAGTTCCCCCAGCAGCCGCGACATGGGGAAGCGCAGAGCATCTTTGCTGTTGATGGGGTTGGGCAGGTGCAAGGCAGAGATGAATGTCTCACTGGGCTCAATGGCGCTTTGCGGATCGGGACGCTCGCCAGACAACCTAGACAGGAAGTCGGTCAGTGCCACGCCGAAACGGTGAGCCAGCTCGCCTTGTGGCAGTTTCAGCAGCGCTCCCAGTGTGTGAATGCCCATATTGGCAAGTTGTTCTGTCATGCCTGGCGGGATGCTTGCGGGCCATTGCACCTGATGCAGGCTGACACCGTCGATGCGGCTGGCTTGAGAGCGAGCCAGCAGCAGGGCAGCCAGGGGAGTCTTGTCCATGCTGATCAGAGCCCGGTGGCCGAGTGCCTCACATTGAAGCCGTACCCGGTTGCTCAAATCGATGGTTGTACCAAACAGTCGCAGGCTGCCACTGATCTCCAACAGCACGCCGTTGGGTGGCTGCAGGCTCACCTGGGAGGTGAACTGATAGAGGGTCTCAGCCAGCAATTGCAGCCTGGCATGCTCCAAAGCGGTGTTGCGATGGTGGTGTGTGAGATCAGGCGCAATGCTGTGTGCAGTGGCCAGCGTGGTGCCCAGTGAGATACCGGCCTGAGCGGCAGCCTGGTTGCGCAAAACCACACGGTTTTCCTGCAGCAGGATGCGGGGGCTTGTGTGGGCAGACAGGTGGGAAGTGACGGCATGAGCCTGTGGGGTCGCTTCACGGGTGAAGATTTCCAGCCCGAAATCCGGCAGATGTACCCCCAACCAGAGCATTCAATGGGTTGCCGGATGCGCGACCGCGAGACCAGGCGGCCTCTGGGGCACGCCCGAATACTCGTCGGACTCCAGCCGGCGACGACGGAAGCTGCGCCACAAGTCGATCTGCTCGCTCACAGCCTCAGGCACCAGGTCGTTGGAAAGGTCCAGATGCAAATCCTGCATCGGCCAGCCGTTGCGCCGCTTCTTGATGCAAACCGTGAGCTCGCCTGGTTTGGGGGCCATGATCTGGAAGCGTAGCTCGGCCATGGAATTCTGATCGGCGGCGGCGTGAGGGCGAAACAAACAAACGAAAGTATTTCCCTGTTTGGCGGCCAGCTGCAGGCGGCGCGTGTCCTTGAGCTTCAGCTTTGCTTCGTCCAGCCAGGCCATGACTACACTGCAGGTGCCGGATCTGCTTGCTTGCTCCAATGCCCACAGTGCATCTTTGTGGTTTTTCGGGTGGATCAGTAGCATTTTCGCGGCGTCGATGCCCAAAGCCTCCAGGGCCGGCGCATAAGGGATGAACGGTGGGTTTACCCAGCCTACCCAGCGCGTCTCGGACTGACTGAGTGCGGCCAACGCAGGAGCCAGCAAGCGCAGCTCACCGATGCCCAGCGTGTGCAGGAGAAACTCGCCCAGCCCGGCCCTCGGCCAGCCACCGCCGTGCAGATGCGCATCCAGCGCCGCGAAACCCGTCGGTTGCGCTGGTGGTGGCGAATGCTTTTCGAACAGTTGCTGGGCACGCCACAGATCAGGGTGCTGCAGCAGTTCAGATGCGCCGTTTGAGACGCAAGCGGTAGTGGTGGAAGAGCTCTCAATGGAAGTGGTGGCTTTCTGACCCATAATACTGTGTTTTTATACAGGGGTCGGTCAGAATAACTGTATAAATTTACAGTATCAAGGGGATGTGTCCCAATCAGAACTATCTGGGGCTGCCATAGGAGCTAGCCGTTAGCGCGACCGATCCCGTAATAGGTGAAGCCCAACTGGCGCAGGTAATCCGGGTCGTAAACGTTGCGACCGTCGAACACTACCGGCGACTTCAAGCGACGCTTCACCTCCAGCAGGTCAGGACTACGGAATTCGTTCCATTCGGTGACCACTACCAGTGCGTCTGCTCCTTCCAGGGTCTCATCGCGAGCGCCGCACAATTGCAGATTAGGGTGATCCCCGAACAATCTCTGTGCTTCTGCGCCGGCTGCCGGGTCGTAGGCTCTGACATTCGCTCCCGCTTCGAACAGCAGCTCCATCATGGTGCGGCTGGGCGCCTCGCGCATGTCGTCGGTGTTGGGCTTGAAGGCGAGTCCCCACAGGGCGATGGTGAGTCCTTTTAAATCACCTCGAAAATGATTATTAAGTTTTTGAAATAAAACACTTTTTTGGTTCTCATTAACCGCTTCAACGCTGCTGACGATGGCGGCGTTGTAGCCCACCTCGTCAGCGGTATGAATGAGCGCCTTGACGTCCTTGGGAAAACAGGAGCCTCCGTAACCGGCACCGGCGTAAATGAAGTGGTAGCCGATGCGTGGGTCCGTTCCGATACCGCGCCTCACCGCTTCGATGTCTGCGCCCAGGTGGTCGGCGATGTTGGCCAGCTCGTTCATAAGGCTGATACGGGTGGCGAGCATGACATTGGCCGCATATTTGGTGAGTTCGGCGGAACGTACGTCCATCTGCACGATTTTGTCGTGATTGCGGTTGAAGGGCGCATACAGCGCTTCCATGGTGGCAAACGAACGGTTATTGGCGGTGCCGATCACAATCCGGTCGGGCTTCATGAAGTCGTTGATTGCCGCGCCTTCCTTGAGAAACTCGGGATTTGAAACCACATCGAACTGGAGATCGGTGCCGCGTTCGTCAAGCACCCGTGCAATCGCGGCACTCACCTGGTCGGCGGTGCCCACTGGCACCGTGGATTTGTCCACCACCACTTTGGCTTCGTTCATGTGTGTGCCGATGGTTCGGGCCACATCAAGTACGTATTGGAGGTCGGCAGACCCGTCTTCGTCCGACGGCGTGCCCACGGCAATGAATATGACGGCGCCGTGTTCTACGCCTTCTTCCGGATCCGTGCTAAAGCGCAACCGCCGGGCGACGGAGTTGGTGTGCACCATCTGCTCGAGACCGGGCTCGAAGATGGGAATTTTGCCGGCCTGGAGATCTCGAACCTTGGCGCCGTTCACGTCTACGCAGAGCACGTCGTTGCCCATCTCTGCAAAACAGGTCCCGGTCACCAAGCCAACATAGCCAGTACCGAACATCGTGATCTTCACCGCTCGCTCCTTAACCAGTGCGCGCCGGACAGGCCCGAGGCGAACACCTCGATCTAGACCAGTGCTTCGATAAGGTAGGGGCCGGGGGTGGCAAAGCTCTCGGCAAGCGCGGCGTTGAAAGAGGCCGCGTCCCTGGCCTGCATGCCCGGCATGCCCATCCCTTTGGCCAGATCCACGAAATTCAGGTCCGGCCTCGACAGGTCCAGCATGTCCATGGCTTTGGGCCCCGGATTTTGGGCGCCCACACGCATAAACTCCATCTGCAGAATAGCGTATTTGCGGTTTGCGAATATGATCGTGGTCACGTCTAGGCCTTCCCGTGCAATGCTCCACAACGCCTGAATCGTGTACATGGCGCTTCCATCGGCCTGCAAGGCCACCGTGCGTCGCCCCGGGGTGGCCACTGCTGCGCCCAGTGCTGCGGGGAGCCCCATACCGATAGCGCCCCCGGTGAGATTCAGCATCTCGTGCTGCGGGCTGGCTGCCAGAAAACCCGGTAGTGCGCCGCCCGAAGTGGCAGATTCGTTCACCAGCACGGCCTGCTCGGGGAGCAATGCGGCTAGGGATTGAGCCACCGCGCCGGGGGTGAGATCGCCGGTAGCCAGCCGTGGGCGTTCGGCTTGCAGTGCTGTGCCCTCCGGAGTACCCACGGCATCCAGCAGCGCCTCCAGCGCGGGCAGACTGTCGTCGCCAATGTGACTGAGCTGAACCACTTTGGCGCCTTCGGGGGTCAGCTCGCTGGCGCGCCCGGGGTAGGCAAAAAAGCTCACCGGCGCTTTGGTGTCGACTAGGATCAGGTGGCGCACGCCTGCCAGGGCCTCTTCGGCTTGCTCGGCGAAGTAGGGCAGGCGGGCGACGGCTGGCACCCCAACGCCACCGGCAATATGAGGTACGAAGGTGTCCGCGAACACCCGCGCGCCGGTGGCGCGCGTAATCTGATCGATCAGGTTGAGCCCCCGCTGGGTGGTGCCATTGCCACTGATCAGAAAGGCGCAGAGTTCGCCGCTGCGCAAAGCGCTGATGGCTTGCTCGACGGATGCATCGGGCACGGCCGGCGCGCTGGGGATGGCAAGTGCAGGCGCCGGCTCGGCGGGACCCTCCCACGCGGTATCCGCCGGCAGAATGAGTGTGGCGATCCGGCCAGGTGGGCCCCAGGCGGCTTGCACGGCAGCGGCACCGTCGGCAGCAACCTGCTGGGGTTGCTCGCTGACTTTCACCCACCCGGAAACCGGCGCGGCGATGCCTTCGATGTCTGAGGTGAGCGGCGCGTCCAACGCGCGATGGTAGGTGGCGTGTTCGCCCACCACATTCACCATGGGGGAGAATGCGCGGCGGGCATTGTGCAGGTTGGCCAGTCCGTTTCCGAGGCCGGGCCCCAGGTGTAGCAGCGTACAGGCCGGCTTGCCTGCCATACGCGCGTAGCCGTCGGCGGCCCCGGTCACCACGCCCTCGAACAGACCGAGCACGCAGCGCATGCGATCTTCCATATCCAGGGCTGCAACGAAGTGCATCTCCGAGGTGCCGGGATTGGTGAAGCAGACATCCACCCCGCAATCCACCAGGGTGGTGACCAGACTCTGCGCGCCGTTCATGCTCATGCGCGCCAGTGTAGGGTCAGATTGGGTGAATGCAATGCGGCCAGATTGCAATTCACACACGAACTATTACGCTGCCGGCAACAAGAATCTTCACGAGGCCGCTCATGTCCTACGATTACGACCTGTTCGTTATCGGCGCCGGTTCAGGAGGTGTCCGCGCGGCGCGAATGTCAGCCGCCTATGGCGCCACAGTAGCCGTGGCCGAAGACACCTATCTGGGTGGCACCTGTGTCAACGTGGGATGCGTTCCGAAAAAGCTGTTCGTGTACGGGTCGCACTACCACGAGGACTTTGCCGACGCTCAGGCGTTCGGCTGGAACGTGAGCGCCAAGAGCTTCGAGTGGGATCGGCTGCGCGACAACAAAACCCAGGAAATCTTGCGCCTGCAGGGTATCTACCAACGCCTGCTGGATGATGCGGGGGTCACCACCCATCACGGCACGGCACACCTGGCCGACGAGCATACCGTTGTGATGGAGCAGGGCATCTTCAGCGCAGAGCGTATTCTGGTGGCCACCGGCAGCTGGCCCACGGTTCCGGACATCCCTGGCCGCGAGCACGTTATCACCTCCAACGAAGCTTTTTATCTGGACAGCTTTCCGAGCAAGGTGGTGGTGGTGGGCGGCGGTTATATCGCCGTGGAATTTGCAGGCATTTTTGCCGGTCTGGGTGCCGACACACAGCTGTTGTATCGGGGGCCTCTGTTTCTGCGCGGCTTCGACGAAGGGGTGCGCAGGTTTGTCGCCGCCGAACTCGAAAAGAAGGGAATAGAATTGAGCTTCGACACCAATGTCGTGCGGGTGGAATCAAGCGGCGGCCATAAGGTTCTGGAATTGTCTGACGGCCAGCGCATCGAGGCGGATCTGGTCATGTACGCCACCGGCCGTGCGCCCAAGGTAGAGGGTCTGGGCCTGCAAGACGTGGGCGTGGCCATGGCGGACAATGGCGCCATCCGCGTGAACGAGCACTATCAGTCTTCGGTGCCCAGTATCTACGCACTGGGCGATGTGATCGACCGGGTGCAGCTCACCCCGGTGGCTATCGCAGAAGCCATGCATCTGGCGCGTCACCTGTTTACCGAGCAGGCACCGGCGCCGGTGGCCTATGAGAACATTCCCACCGCCGTGTTCTCCCAGCCCAACATCGGCACCGTGGGCCCTACCGAGGAGGTCGCGCGCGAGCGGTTTCCCCAGCTACAGGTCTATGAATCGGAATTTCGAGCACTCAAGCACACGCTTTCCGGTCGCGATGAGCGCACCTTGATGAAGCTGCTGGTGGATGGGGCCAGCGATCGGGTCGTGGCCGCCCATATGGTAGGCCTCGATGCCGGAGAGATCATCCAGGGGATCGGTGTGGCCATCACTGCCGGGGCCAGCAAGGCCGATTTCGACGACACCATCGGAATTCACCCCACGTCTGCCGAAGAGTTCGTGACCATGCGTGAGGTCGCACGCTAACCTGACATTCAAGGGGGGAGGTTCCATGGGCGCATTCGAAAATGCCATCGAGTTTCTCGACAGCTGGTTGGGCAGCGCCGTTTACTTTCCCTACCTGCTGCTGGGAGTGGGGCTGTTCTTCACACTGTATTTGAAGTTCCCACAGATCCGGTTTTTCCCGCATGCCTGGCAGGTGCTGCGCGGACGCTACACCAAATCCGATGCGCCAGGTGACACCAGCCACTTCCAGGCACTTGCCACCGCGCTGTCGGGCACCATCGGCACCGGCAACATTGGCGGTGTCGCGTTCGCTATCTATCTGGGTGGGCCCGCCGCGCTGTTCTGGATGTGGGCGACTGCATTTCTGGGGATGACCACGAAGTATGTAGAGGTCACCATCTCGCACCGCTACCGGGTGCGTGACGAGGCGGGCCGAATGGCTGGTGGTCCCATGTACTTCATGGAGCGTGGCCTCAACATGCGCTGGCTGGCGGTGTTTTTCGCCCTGGCTACTCTGGTCAGCACGTTCGGATCGGGCAATATGCCCCAGAGCAACAACATGGCAGCCGGACTGGAAGTTTCGTTCGGTATCCCGCCCTGGCAGTCGGGCATTGTGCTGGCCGCCTTGCTGGGCCTGGTGATCGTTGGTGGCATTCGCTGGATTGCGGCGGTGGCAGCTCGCATCGTGCCGTTCATGGGGGTCTTGTACGCGGCGGGCGCCTTGGCGGTAGTAGTGAGCCACGCGGATCAGATTTTACCCTCGTTCGCGGCCGTCCTGAGCGATGCGTTTACCGGGTCTGCGGCAGCCGGTGGGTTTCTGGGGGCGACCTTCGCCTACGCCTTCAATCGTGGCGTAAATCGCGGCCTGTTCTCCAATGAAGCAGGACAGGGATCGGCCCCTATCGCGCACGCTGCCGCCAAGACCGAGGAACCGGTGGCGGAAGGCATGGTCGCCATTCTGGAACCCTTCATTGACACGCTACTCATCTGCACGCTAACAGGCCTGGTCATTCTCTCTTCCGGGGTGTGGACACAGAAGTTCGAAACCGAATTTGAAACCACAACCACCGAAATCCTGCAGGGGGAATACTCCGACCAGAATCCCGAACATGTGGCCGCGCTCTTTGCGCACCTGGATTTCGTGCCTCCGGACAACGACCCGGTGCGCGCCTACACGGGCACGCTGGATATCGTGGATGGGATTGCCCGCGGAGGGGGGGTGACCATCATCCACAACAGGTCGGTGGCTGAACAGGTGCGCTTTCTTAGCGCGGGCCAACCGTTCAGCGGGACCGTTCAGGTGAACAATGGCGCTATTGCGTCGGCCGAGCTGTCGCTGCATGGCAGGTCGTTGCTGCATTCCGTGCCCCTGACCGCGCAGGCGTTCAGTCAGAGCATATTGGGCGAGTTCGGGGAGTACGCGGTGACGGTCGGTCTGGTGCTGTTCGCGTTTTCCACCGCCTTGGCGTGGTCGTATTACGGTGACCGGGCCGTCACCTATCTGTTCGGGCTCAGCTGGGTTACGCCCTACCGCCTGGTGTACGTGGGGGCTTTCTTTGCCGCCACGGTGGTGGATACCTCTCTGGTGTGGTTGATTTCGGCGGTCACGCTGGCGCTCATGGCGATTCCCAACCTGGTTGGCCTCGTGCTCATGCACAAGGAGGTCAAATCGCTCACCGAAGACTACTGCAAGCGCCTGCGCAAACCCTAGATCTTCGCGCGTCTTTGGGTATAGTGCCCCCCTCAATTCAGCGCTGAGAACATCATGCCTTTAAGAGTCACATTTGAGTTGGAAGACAAGGATCTGCAGTTTTTCCGTGCCAACATCCGGCAGGCGCAGAAAAAGGCAGGCAGCAGCAGTGCGGAAGAGATCACCAGCAAGGCAGAGGAGATGATCGCCGAGGTGCGCGCCGGCAGCGTGCCCGCGTTCGTCGAGCAACGGATTGATCGGGTGCAATCCCTGGTGGACATGGTGCGTGATGCGGAGTGGCAGCTGGCAGCCAAGGAACGTAAGGACGTACTCGCTGCCCTGGCCTATTTCGCTGACCCCCAGGACATCATTCCAGACAGCGTGCCCGTGCTGGGTTATATCGATGATGCCATCATGATCGAGCTGGTGGTGAGTGAGCTCAAGCACGAAATCGATTCGTTCGATGACTTCTGCAAGTACCGCGCCGAGGAGCGCGCGCGTAACCGCAACCCGAACCTCAGCCGGGAACAGTACCTGGGCATCAAGCGCCGCGAACTGCACGAACGTATGCGGCGGCGCCGGGCCAGCAAGCGGGCCAGGGCCGGGGCGAGCGCACGGCGCACCCGGGTGCGACTGTTCTAGCGCTACCAGCGCACGTTGCAGCCCAGGCACAGGGCGTAAGTGTCCTTCGGGTCATCGAGCCAAGCCAACATATCCATGGCTTGCGTCAGGTATCCAGCCAACACACCGGTCTGAGCGGGCTGGAGCGCATCCGCGCGCCTGCGTAGCTGCCTGAGCAAGCGCTGTTCGGGCGACAGGGCAGGGGTGACATGGCGCACCGAAAACTCTTCCATCCCGGCGAGTTCGGCTGCCTTTGCCGCAGCGTCCTGGAGACTACCCAGCTCATCAACCAGGCCGAGTTCCTTGGCCCGCGCACCCACCCAGACTCGACCCTGGGCGACCTCGTCGACGGCTTCAACCGGCATGTCCCGGCCTCTTGCCACCAGCGTGAGAAAGCGATCGTAGCCGTGTTCTACGTTTGCTTGCAGAACGCGACTGGCTGCATCAGAGAGGCCACTGAGCGGGTCCAGGCCGCGGGACAGCGCCGTGGTGCCGACACCATCTGATCGCACGCCGATGTTGGCCAGGCTCTGCTCCAGCGTGGGCACGATGCCGAAGATGCCGATGGACCCAGTGATGGTGGTGGGCTGTGCGTAGATGGCGTCGGCGGTCGCCGCAATCCAATAGCCTCCCGATGCCGCCACGTTGCCCATGGAAACCACCACTGGTTTCCCAGCCAGTTGGGTAAGTTCGAGTTCCTGGCGAATGAGCTCCGAGGCAAAAGCGGAGCCGCCAGGGGAGTCCACGCGCACCACTAGCGCGCGGATGTTGTCGCTACGCCTTACGGCGCGGATGCGCTCGACGAAGTCGTCTGCAGCGATGACACCGGGGCCGTCGGTGCCATCCACGATAGCGCCGCGAGCGGTGATGACACCCACCTGCTGGTCGGCTGCAGTGGGTTGGCTGGGCCCTACGGCAGCCAGGTAGTCTAAATAATTGACTGCATTAAGCTCGCCTTGATCGTTCTGACCCACCCGCTGAGCGATACGGTCGCGGGCCTGATCGGGCGTGAGCAGCTCATCCACCAGCTTGTGTTCCAGCGCCAGGCGGGCCATGTCGCCGCCCACGCCCTCCAGGTGATCGGCAAAGCTATCTACATAGTCTGCGAACGCCGCCTGGGTCAGGCGCCGGTTGGTGGCTACGCGGGCACCGTAGTGTGCCCACAGCGCGTCCACCAGCACCTGGTTCGCGTTACGTGCTTCTTCAGACATGGAAGAACGGGTGTAGGGCTCTACAAACTCCTTATACTTGCCAACGCGGAATATATGTATATTTACTCCAAGTTTATCTAGCAAATCATTGAAATATAGATTATTTAAACCGTAACCGGTTGGCAGAAACTGGCCGTAGGGGTGCAGATAGACCGCATCGGCATAACTCGCCAGCAGGTATTGTCCCTGGGTGTAGTAGGACCCGAATGCCACGATGCGTTTGCCGTTTGCACGAAATGCTTCCAGGGCACGACCTATGGTTTCGGCGTGGCCCGAGGACAGAGCCGTGACGCGGTCCAGGTCGAGGACAATGGTGGCAATGCGGATGTCGTCCGCGGCGATCTCGACCGCTCTAAGGATGGGCCGCAGCTCCGCTTCCATGGGCGTGCCTGTTGGCATGAGCAGCTCAGCCAAAGCGTCGCCGAGCGCTTCCTGCTCCACCACGGCCCCTTGCGGGTCGATCACCAGCGCCGCGCCGTCCGGCACGCTGAACTGATCGGTGCCGGAGACAACAATGATGATGGCGAGGACCAGCAAGACGAACAGCGCATTGGCCGTGAACACACGAGCAGCGGTTAGAAATCGGCCGATGCGGCCGAACAGGGCGGGTTTACTCATGGCAAGCGTCCTCACTGCGATTAGCCGCGATAGCATGGCATGTGGGTTGCGTGCGAGCCAGTTGCCGATGACCCGGTTGAGCCGGCCACCGGGTTGTGCTGAAGTGCCAGCGTCATGATGACGACACGATCCCCCATCTCATGAATCAGGCACCGCTGTGGCGCTGGTCGGAAATCTGTGCGGCTCTTGAGCTGACGCCACAGGACGGTCCGGACGTCTATGGGATAGGCATCGATTCTCGTCGGATACATCCGGGGGAACTGTTTGTTGCCCTGCCGGGCGACCCGGGTCCTCGGTTCAATGTGGCTCAACGATCTCAGCGCGACGGCCACGACTATATAGATGCGGCGGTGGTGCAGGGTGCAGTTGGGGTGCTGGCGCACGACCGCGTGGCACGCCCGGTTCCTCAGCTACAGGTGGCCGATACCCTGAGTGCTCTGTGGGAGTGGGCGCGCATAGCGCGGGGACGAATCCAGGGGCCTGTGATTGGGGTGACTGGCAGCAGCGGCAAGACCACCACCAAGGGGCTGCTGGCCGCCGCTCTGCAGGCGTACGCCACGTCCGGCAGCCTCAACAATCATCTGGGGGTCCCGTTGTCACTCATCGGGGCGCCGGCGCAAACGGGCGCGGCCGTTCTGGAGATTGGGACCAGCCATCCCGGAGAGATCGCGCCGCTGGCCGAGCTGGTTCAGCCGGACGTTGCCGTGGTGATGAACGTTCACCCCGCCCACGCGGAATTCTTCGAAAGTCTGGACGAACTGCGCAAAGAAAAGCTCAGCATTCAGGTTGGTCTAGGCAGTAGCGGCCGGCTGGTGGTGGAAGACACCCTGCTGGCATGGTCACCCGACGACGCTGTCGGCTTTGGAACCTCCGATGACGCGCACGTGCGCTTGCTGGAGCTGGCAGGGGAGACGGCCCACTACCGCATTGGTGGTGTCTCAGTTGTGGCCCGTGTGCCGGGCGGTGGCACAGCCCGGGCCATGTGCCTGGCGGCAGTACTGGCCGTCATGGACACGCTCGGATTGGACCTGGAACCTGCCTGCACGCTTTCTGACGACCTGATCCCCAGCGGTCGAGGCAACCTGATTCAGGTGGCCGGTGTGGATGTGGTAGATGACAGTTACAACGCCAACCCCGAGAGTATGAAAGCCGCTTTGCGGCGGTTGGCAGCGCACCCAGGGCCCACCCTGGCCGTGCTGGGCGACATGTTGGAACTGGGTGCCGAGACCCGGGCCTATCATGAAAGCCTGGCGCAGGAGTGCGGCGACATAGACTCGGTCATAGGCGTTGGCTCCCAGATGCGCCATCTGAGCGAGCGATTGTCCCAATCCCAGCGGGCGGGCAACTTCGACGCTGCCGATGAGGCGCTGATTGGCGCCATCACCGAGCGGGTTCGATCCGGGCATCGGGTACTCGTCAAGGGATCGAATCGCATTTTCTGGAGCGCCGGCCTGGTGGGGCGCCTGGTGGAGCGGCTGCAGAGCCTATCGTCAGTGTGACGACACTACAGCGATTTACATCTTGCTAAAAAGATCCTCGTGGTCAGCGGTCACGCAGCCAGCGACAATGGCCGCTCTAGGTTTGAAGTCAAGGAAGGATGTATGGCTCACCGACAATTAGAAGGCAAGATTTTCAGCCACGAAGGCGCCAGCTACCTGGTGATGAGCGATAACGACTGGAGCGGTGAGACGCTGCAGGTGAAGCGAGTGGACGCTCGCCGCGAGGTGGTGAGCATGCCGCTGGCCACCGTCATGACCTGCATCGGAAAGGAATTTGCCCCGGCGAGAAACTATTCCGCAGGATAGACCCAACAATTCGATCTAATCGCCCACAGACAGGTCACACTGATGTGGTCTGCGACGCTCGACTCGGCACCAATGCCAGCCTCTGCTCAGAGGGGCATCGGGACAGCATGGTGCTCGACAGCAACCGGCACCCGGTGGTTTGGCTTGCCCGTTGAGAGGGGTTTAGGGGCTGTTCGTACATTCTCGTCAACCCGTAATGGCAAAAAAA
>CENY01026634.1_pt1 | contig 18285 bp, 18 predicted proteins | sample 356181 | NCBI WGS metagenome assembly CENY01 (sample SAMEA2619840, study PRJEB7988) | marine metagenome | isolation source: saline water (ENVO:00002010), including
AAAGCCGAGGAGAAAGTAGAAGAGAAAGCTCCAAAAGCCGAGGAAAAGGCAAAATCAAAAACCAAAACATCAAAAAAAGCTAAAACAGATTCTTCAACTAAAGAAGAAGATTCTGAAAAATAAAAATAATTTTTTGGAGACTTAAATGGCAGAAATAACAGCAAAACAGATTAAAGAACTTAGAGATTCGACAGGTGCAGGAATAATGGATGCAAAGAAAGCACTTGAAGAATCAGAGGGAAATGTAGATAAAGCTGTTGAATTACTAACCGCAAAGGGACTAGCATCAGTTGAAAAAAGATCTGGTAGAGCAACAGAAAATGGTATAGTTGAATCTTATATTCATACAGGTGGAAGAATTGGATCTATCGTTCAATTATCTTGTGAGACAGACTTTGTTGCTAGAACAGATGATTTCACTAAATGTGCTAAAGAAATAGCTATGCAAGTTGCTGCTATGAATCCTAAAGCAATATCAAAAGATGACGATAATGACTTAAGTGATGACGAAATTTTAGAATCACAGGCATACATTAGAGATGCTTCTAAGACAGTTGGAGAAGTAGTAAAGGAATTATCTGCAAAGGTAGGAGAGAATATTGTGATTATGAAGATTCATAGGTTTGAAATTGGAAGTTAACAAACCTAAAAGAGTTGTATTAAAACTTAGTGGTGAATCCTTAAAAGGTGATCAAGAATTTGGTTTAGATAGTGATATTTTGAAGACTATCGCAACCGAGATAAAAAAAGTTTCAAAAATAAATGCTCAGGTTTCTATTGTAGCTGGAGGGGGAAACTTTTGGAGAGGAGCTGAATTCGAGAAAAGAGGAATGGATAGATCTACAGCTGATTATGCAGGAATGCTTGCTACTATAATGAATGCTCTTGCTCTTCAAGATGAGCTTGAAAAAAATCAAATAGAAGTTAGAACTCAATCTGCATTAAATCTTCCATCCGTGGCTGAAGCTTATATACGAAGAAGGGCAATAAGGCATTTAGAAAAAGGAAGACTTGTTCTTTTTGCAGGTGGTACTGGAAATCCCTTTATGTCAACTGACACTGCAGCTGCCCTTAGAGCAGTTGAAATCAATGCTGATATTTTAATTATGGCAAAAAATGGAGTTGATGGAATGTATGACTCTGATCCTAACAAAAATAAATCAGCTAAGAAAATATCTGAAATAACTCATCACGAGGCATTGAGTAAAAGACTTGAAGCTTTAGATTCAACAGCCTTAACACTATGCATGGACAATACTTTGCCAATTGTTATTTTTGATTTATTTAAACCAGATAATTTACTTAAGGTTATATCAGGTCAAAAAGTAGGTACCAAAATATATACACCAAAAAAAACTTAGATAATATATTTAAAAAAAATATAAAATATGGAACTCTCAGAAATACTAAAACAATGTTCAGATAGAATGAATTCATCATGCGAATTCTTTGTCACGGATATAAAATCTATAAGAACTGGTAGAGCTACGACTAATCTTTTAGAAAATATTAAGATAGATTATCATGGTTCAAATATGCCTCTTAATCAACTTTCACAAATTTCAGTTGGAGATCAAAGAAGCTTAATTGTTCAACCTTGGGATAAATCTGCAGTTGATTTAATTTCAAAAGGTATTCAATCGTCTGATTTAGGTATAACGCCTCAAATTGAAGGAGATAGACTGAGAGTTAACATACCTCCAATGACTGAAGAAACCAGAAAAAATGTAGTAAAACTTCTCAAGCAAAGAAGCGAAGAATCAAAAGTAGCAATAAGAAATGTTAGAAGAGATGCTCAAGAAGATATAAGAAAACTTGAAAAAGAAGGTGATTGTTCTGAGGATGATTCTAGAAGAGCAATGGGTGAACTTCAAAAATTAACTGATGAATCAATAAAGGTAATTGATCAAGAGTCTGCTGCTAAAGAATCTGAAATTATGCAAGTTTAGTTTTTCTTTATGATTTCCAATAGATTAAAACCCAATCATATTGCTATTATCATGGATGGAAATGGAAGATGGGCTATTGATCAGGGATTAGATAGATCAGCTGGTCACCTAAAAGGGTATGAAAATATAAAACCAACAGTTATAGCTGCAAAGAAACTTGGAATTAAACATCTTACTATATTTGCATTTTCAACAGAAAACTGGACAAGATCATCAGAAGAAATTGAATTTATATTAAATCTTGCTGCAGACGTAATCGATTCTGAAACCGATGAATTGAACAAAAATGGTGTAAAAATCAGGCATATTGGAAGTAAAAAAAATCTCCCAAAAAATATTTTGAAAAAAATAGATAGATCCGAGGAAATTACAAAAAATAATGATGATTTTTTTCTATCAGTGGCTTTTAATTATGGATCTAGGAATGAAATTGTTCAAAGTGTCCGCAAATTAAGCGTATCTGATCTTAAAAACCTTACAGAAAATTCTTTTTCAGAAATATTATCCGGAAGAAATTTTCCTGAACCAGATATCATCATAAGAACAGGTGGACATAAAAGACTTTCAAACTTTTTATTATGGGAATCGGCATATTCTGAGTTATATTTTTTAGATATATTTTGGCCAGAATTTAGTGAAGAAAATCTTAAAGAAATAATTGAAGATTTTTCAAAAAGGAAAAGAAATTTTGGCGGAACTTAATAATTTTTATAAAAGATTTATAACTAGTATTTTAGGAATATTCTTAATTATATTTGGTTTTTTATATCTACCTCAAATAAAAATAAATCTTATGATATTTAATTATTTTTATATACATCCCTTGGTCATATTATCTTTATTATTTTTTATTCTTGAATTTTTGTTTCAACTTAAAAATAATCTTTCTTCACGAATAAAGATTATGTATATCTTTATTATTTTTTATTTTTTATTTTTTATTCATATAATTCTTATTGAAAATAATTTCTTAGATTGGAAAAAAATATTTTTTTTCATTTTATTTCAAGTTTTTATAGTTGATATTTCTGGTTATATGACAGGAAAAATTCTTGGAAAAAATAAAATAAAGATTCTAAAAGGTATTTCTCCAAATAAAACAATAGAGGGATACTTTGGGTCAATATTGATTGGCTTCATAGCAGGTTTTATTTACTTAAGCATAATTGTTTTAGAAAATCCAATAAATTTTTCAACTAAGATATTAATAATTTTTTCTGTAATATTTTCTAGTATTTTTGGAGATTTATTTGTTTCTAAAGTAAAAAGATCGATTGAAGTTAAGGATTTCTCTAAAATGTTATATGGACATGGTGGAATTTCAGACAGACTCGATTCTCTTTTACCTAGTTTTGCTATATCTTTTTGGATATTCTTTTTAGTATGAAAAAAATTGTAATTATAGGTTCTACAGGTTCTATAGGTGTTCAGACTCTAGAAGTTTGTTCAAGTAATTCTAATGAATTTGACATTTATGCAATTACAGCAGGTGAAAATATTGAAAAACTAGAAACACAAATAGCTAAATATAGACCTAAGTTTTATGATAATTTACCAAAAATAGATTTTAATTTATCTTATTCTAAATTGTTAGATTCAGAAAAAATAGTGTCCGATAAAGATGTAGATTTTATTTTATTTGCTTCTTCGGGTTCTCAAGCTCATATTCCAATTTTTAAGGCTATTCGTAGTGGTAAAAATATAGGCCTTACAAATAAAGAGGTAATTGTTACATACGGCCCAATGATAATGGAAGATGCAAAAAACTTTGGATCTAATATATATCCAGTCGATTCAGAACCTTCAGCTATATCGCAGTGTATTGAGGGGAATAATAAAGATATTTCTAGAATTATATTAACTGCATCTGGAGGCGCATTCAGAGATATAAGTTTCAATGAGTTGAAAGATATTACTCCTGAACAAGCTAAAAAACATCCTAATTGGGATATGGGAGAAAAAATAACGATAGATTCATCGACAATGATGAATAAAATTTTTGAAATAGTTGAAACAAGTTATCTATTTGACGTTCCTATCGAAAAAATTGAAGTCTTGATTCACAGAGAAAGTTTGGTTCATTCTATGGTAGAATTTTCTGATGGATCAGTCAAAGCTCAAATTTCTAAGACTGATATGAGACTACCAATTCAACATGCCTTAAATTATGACTCACAAAACTTAAATTATCAAAACAAATTAGATTTTTCTAAGTTAAATAATCTATCATTTAGCCCAGTAGATAGAAAAAAATATCCTTGCTACGATTTTGCTATTGATTTCATAAAAAAAGGCCCTCTCTATATATCAGCATTATCTATTACCAATGAAATCTTAGTTGATTTGTTTTTGAGTGAAAAAATTTCTTATATTTCTATTCCAAAATTAATGAATTTTGCATTAGATACTGAAAAATTTGATGATGAAATAAACTTTGATAATATAATTGAAATTAGAGAGATGATAAAGTCAAAAATCTCTCATAAATTAAATTTATAGATAATGCAAATTTTAGTAAGTATAATTACTCTTTCACTGATAATTACCCCTTTAGTAGTTTTACACGAATTAGGTCATTACCTAACAGCAAAATATTTTAAAGTAAGAGTTTTAGAATTTGGTTTGGGTTTCCCTCCTAAAATCTTTTCTATTTGGACTCAAGAAATTGTCTATAATCTTGATACTCATGTTCAAATCAATTCTCATGAGTTAGAAAAAGATCAAATAATTTATGTTGAGTTAAGTGAAAATAAAATTACTTATATTTCTGAGAAAAATAATCTAAAAAACCTAATCCCTTTAAAAATTGTTGATATTTTTGAGGATAGATTAAAAGTTAAAACAATGAATTGGAGCATTAATCTAATTCCTTTTGGGGGTTTTGTAAAACTTTTTGGCGAGGAGAAAAATAGCTCAAAAGACTCTCTTTCTTCTTCATCTTATCTTGGAAGATTTATAATAATCTTTTCAGGTTCTTTTATAAATTTCTTACTTCCTCTTATTATGATGTTTTGTGTAAGCATTTTTATTGTTGAAAAAAATGCTTCAGACATAATCGTTCAACAGGTTATGCCAAATTCGCCAGCAGATAATGCTGGTTTAAGATCAGGAGATAAAATTATTTCTATCAATAACCAGAAAATATTTTCAGTTGCAGACCTACAAAATGAGATTTCACAAAATTTAGGTAAAAAGTCAGATTGGGAAATCGTAAGAGGAGTACCAAATTTATTTCAAAAACCTGGCGAAAGTAATCAGTTTTACTATGATGATAAATTATCCGAAAATTATGAGATTCTTGCTCGATGGGACCCTCCAGTAAATAAAGTAGGCAAAGATATTTCATTAGAAAAAGCTAGAACTTTAAATTCCTATGCTGGCACTATAAACTTTTTTGAAATTACAAATTCAACTTCAAAAACAACTATTTCTCAAGAGGATGCTAAAAAATATTCAAATTTATCTATAGGTGAAAAACTTCCAATAGTGTTAAATAGTGAATCTAATGGAATTCCACTTGATGAAGCCAGAAAAATAAATTCTGAAGCTGGTGTAATTGATGAGATTAGAGAAGGATCTATAGGAATATTAATTGGCTCTCAAAATTCAAGAATTTATAGAGAAGGATTTTCAGAAAATCTTAGAGATTCTGTAAAACAATCTTTTTCTATTTATAAACTAAGTTATTTTTCTATTGTAGGTATAGTAAATAGATCCTCAAATCCAATTTTTGATGGCCCTAAAGCCTTAGGCCCCATAGCACTTGGTCAAATTAGTGGAAATGTTGTAGCTTCAGAAGAAACTATTGAAAATAAGATATTTATATTAATAACCTTAGCTTCTTCAATTAGTTTATCCTTAGCTATTATAAATTTACTACCTTTTCCAGCTCTTGATGGAGGCAGATTGGCATTTTTATTTATTGAAATATTTAGAAGAGGGAAAAAGGTTCCTGAGAGTATAGAGTCTTACATTCATGGGTTAGGATTTATTATACTTATACTATTGATTATTTTTATTTCATTTAGAGATATTTCAAGATTATGATAAAAGGATAATATTTTGAGAAAAATTACACATTTAGTTAAAGTGGGTAAAGTAAATATAGGTGGAAACAGCCCAATAGTTGTCCAATCAATGACAGATACTGACACAGCTGATATAAAAAAAACAGTATCTCAAATAGAAGAGTTATATAATTCTGGTTCAGAGCTGATAAGAGTAACAGTAAATAATGCTGAGTCGGCTAAATCAATCAAGACAATAAAATCTATTTTAATGGATAAAAATATTGATGTTCCTATAGTAGGGGATTTTCATTTTATTGGACATAAACTTCTTAGGGATTATCCTGAATGTGCTGAGCAATTAGATAAATATAGAATAAATCCTGGGAACCTCGGTACTGGAAACAGAAAAGATGATAATTTTAAGACATTTATTGAAATTGCCAAAGATCTAGATAAACCTGTTCGTATAGGTGTTAATGCAGGATCATTAGACCAAGAATTATTAAATTCTAAAATGGATGAAAATATCAAACTTAAAATTCCCAAAAGTGCTGAAGAGATCGAATCTGATGCATTAATAACAAGTGCATTATTATCATATGAAAAAGCACTAGATTTAGGATTAGGTAAGGATAAAATAATTATTTCCTGTAAGGTTTCTAGGTTAAATCAGATGGTAAATTGTTATAGAGAAATATCTAAAAATTGTTCTGCTCCTTTACATTTGGGCTTAACTGAGGCTGGAATGGGAATGAAATCAATTGTCGCAACAACTGCTGCATTGTCTATTCTTCTTGAACAAGGTATTGGAGATACGATTAGATCTTCATTAACTCCTGAAGTTGGTTCTCCAAGGTCAAGAGAAGTAGAGCTTTGTCAAGAAATTTTACAATCTTTGGCTATTAGAAGTTATAAACCAGAAGTTACTTCATGTCCCGGATGTGGAAGAACAACATCAACCTATTTTAGAGAATTAGCCTCAGAAATCAATCTATTTCTTGATAATAAAAAAAAGAATTGGGCAGATAAATATCCAGGTTCAGAGAGTCTAAAAGTTGCTGTGATGGGATGCGTTGTTAACGGCCCTGGAGAATCAAAAGCAGCAAATATAGGTGTATCTTTACCAGGGTCAGGCGAAAGTCCAGTTGCTCCAGTTTACGTTGATGGGAAAAAACTTAAAGTACTTAAAGGAGATAATATTTCTGGTGAGTTTATAAATATGGTTGAGTCTTATGTCGAAAAAAAATGGGGAAATAAATGAATATAAATACGTTATTGGGATCAAAAAAATTATCTAATTTTTTATGGAAAACTTATCGTGAAGATCCTCAAAATCTAGAAACCGAAAGTCATAGACTTTTGCACAGATCAGGTTTTATTTCTCAAGTTTCATCAGGAATATTTAGTTTTTTACCTATTGGATGGAGATCAATAGAAAAGATAAAGAATATTATTAGAGAAGAAATGAATAACTCTGGTGCACTAGAAATAAATATGCCAGTTATTCAATCATCTGATCTTTGGAGAAATTCCGGAAGGCTGGATACTTTTATACCGCCTCTAGCAAGATTTAATGACCGAAGAGATAATGAAATGATTGTGGCACCTACTCATGAAGAAACAGTCACTGATATGGTTGCAAAAAATGTTAACTCATATAGAGATTTACCTTTTACTCTTTACCAAATTCAAACTAAATATAGAGAAGAACCTAGACCTAGAGGTGGTCTCTTGAGAGTTAGAGAATTTGAAATGAAAGATGCTTATTCATTCGATAAAGACCAAGAAGGTTTAGATGTTTCATACAAAAAAATGGTCGAGGCTTATAAGAAAATATTCTATAGATGTTCTACAGAGGTGGTTATTGTAGATGCAGATTCTGGAGCTATTGGCGGTAAAGAATCTAATGAATTTATTATGCTAGCAGATTCAGGGGAGGATGTAATCTTAATAAGTGAAGACCAACAATATGCTGCTAATGTTGAAAAAGCTGTATTTAAAAAAGATTTATACGAGAAAGAACAAGAAGAAAACTTGGAAATTATTGATACCCCAAACATAAAAACTATAAAACAACTAGAAGATTTCTTAAAGATTCCTGCATATAAAACTCTAAAAACGGTAGTTTATAAGTTTGATAAAAAATTAATTGGTTGTGTGATTAGAGGTGATTATGAAATTAATGAAACAAAGTTAAGAAATTATTTAAATGCAACATATTTAGAAGGAGCATCTGAAAAAGATATTATTGATTTAGGGCTAATTCCAGGCTTTATATCACCTTATGATGTTGATGATATTGATTTTATTTATGATGATTCAGTTTCAATGGGCCCAGGAAATTTTATTATTGGAGGTAACATTTTAGATAAACATTATAAAAACTTTAATATTTCTAGAGATCTAGGTGAAGTTAAAATATTAGATATTGCTGAAGCTAAAGAAGGTTTTATTTCCTTAGGTGGTTCTGTTTTAACTTCAAAGAAAGGAATAGAAGTTGGACATGTTTTTAAGCTTGGAGATGCCTACACAAAGAAAATGGATGCAAAGTTTTCAACTAGTCAAGGATCAGAAGAAAATATCTTAATGGGATGCTACGGAATAGGAGTTGGAAGACTATTAGCAGCTTGTATAGAGGCAAACAGAGAAGAAAATTCTATGAATTTACCAATTTCAATAGCTCCTTTTTCTATTTATCTTGCTGCCTTGCAGGTAGATGATAAAGAAGTAATGAAAATTTCAGAAAAACTTTTTTCTGAACTATCTAGTTTTGGATTTGATGTTCTTTTTGACGATAGGGATGCTCAGCCTGGGGTAAAATTTAATGATTCTGAGCTACTATCTTTACCATTTAGAATTATAGTTTCCAAGAGGAATTTAGAGTCAGGATTGCTAGAAATATTTTCAAGAGATGAAAATATTACCGATAAATTATCATTTGAACAAACAATAGAATATTTTAAAAAAAATCAGTTTGATACTTAAAATTTTCCTAGTTCATGATAGTATGTAACTAATAGAAAAATTATTTAAGGATGAATTGGAAGTAAAAGTGGGTTTTGCCCACTTTTTTTAATTTTATGGTTATCTTAGGAGGTAACTTTGAAAAATGAACTTTTTTTAGCTTTAACGCAGCTAGCTGCTGAGAGAAATTTGCCTCAGTCTATAGTTGTTTCTGCTGTCAAAGAAGCTTTAGCATCAGCTTATAGAAAAGATCCTGCTGCCAAAGGACAGGATATTTTAGTTGAGGTAGATTCCGAAACAGGTGATGTTATTGTGAAAACAATTTTAAATGTTAAAGAGAAGGATGAAATAGAAGATCCTTTATCTGAAATCTCTGAAGAAGAAGCCAAAAAAATAAATAAGGACTTAAGAGTTGGTGATTTTATTGAGACCGGTTTTATGGAGTATAATCCAGGCAGAATAGCTGCTCAAACTGCAAAGCAGGTTGTTTTACAAAAGCTTAGAGAGGCGGAGAGAGATTTAGTCTTTGGTAAGTTTGCTGATAAAAAAGGACAAGTTATCATTGGAACAATTCAAAGAATCGATTCAAGAAATATTTTTGTAGACATAGGTAGGGCAAATGCTCTTATGCCTCCATCAGAACAAACCTCTTACGAAAAATATAGAGTTGGACAACAACTGAAATTTTATGTCACTGAGGTTCAAAGAACAGCTAGAGGTCCAGAAATTATAGTCTCAAGAACCCATCCAGAACTATTAAGAAAACTTTTTGAGTCAGAAGTTCCAGAAATATCTGCTGGAGTAGTGGAAATCAAAGCGTTATCGAGAGAAGCTGGAGCAAGATCTAAAGTTGCAGTTTCATCAGAGGATGTTGACGTCGACGCAGTCGGAGCTTGCGTGGGCCTTAGAGGAATAAGAATTCAAAATGTAGTGAATGAATTACTTGGTGAAAAAATTGATGTTGTAGACTGGAGTGAAGATCCCAAGGTATTAATTACTAACTCTTTGTCACCTGCAACTGTTTCAAATGTATCAATCAATCCTGATGATAGCTCTGCTACGGTTACTGTTCCTAAAAAACAACTATCTTTAGCAATTGGTAAAGAAGGACAAAATGCTAGATTGGCAGCCAAGCTCACTTTATGGAAAATAGATGTTCAAGCTGAAGAAGAGGTAATAATAGAGCAACCCGATGAAGTTATTGAAAAAGTTTCAGAAACAGCGTCTGTTGCTAATACTGAAGAAGTCTCCCCCAATGAATCTTCTGAAGCAGTACAAACAATTGAAGAGGTTTTCGATGAAACTATTCTTGAAGAATCACCTAAAGCTAAAACTGTAGATGAAGAAGCAGAGTTAATGGCCTTGGAAAAAGAAATTCAAGAACTTGAACAAAAAGAAGAAGATGAGATAAAACAGAAAAAACAAAAAGAAGATATATTGGATTTTTCATCTGAAGATATATGGAATCTTGACGGAGTCGATTCTAAAGATAAGTCAGATGAGACTATAAGATTTGCTGAAGACATTGAATCTTTAAATACTTTTGGAAGTAATAACAAAAATTCCAAAAAATCAGATAGAAGAAAAAAAAATAAACGGTAATGTTAGGGAATAAATTTGACTACAAACGATCCAGATCAATCAAATTCAGAAGTAATTTCACGAGATCCAGTATCCTTACCTCTAGTAGTAACTGTCGGTGATTTAGCTGAAATACTTCAAGAGTCACAAGTTGATGTAGTTAAAGCCTTGATGAAATTAGGTGTAATGGCTTCTGTTAACGAAGAAGTTGATTTTTCTACAGCAGCAAGAGTAGCTCAATCATTTGAAATTCCTGTATTAAAGCCTAAAGAGTCTGTAGATAATAAAAATGCTTTAAATGTTGGATCTTCTATAGATACTTCTGATAAAAATACTGGAGAAAAAAGAGCTCCTGTAATAACAGTATTAGGACATGTTGATCATGGCAAAACAACACTTCTAGACGCTATTAGAAAAACTAATATAGTTGAAAAAGAAGAAGGTGGTATTACTCAGAAAATAGGTGCCTATCAGGTCAAACACCAAGGATCTGAGATAACTTTTATAGACACACCTGGGCATGAAGCTTTTTCCTCAATGAGAGTTTCTGGAACAAGTGTAACGGATATAGTAATTTTAGTAGTTGCTGCTGACGATGGATTAATGCCGCAAACTATTGAGTCAATAAATCATGCTAAAAATGCAAATGTTCCTATTATTATTGCAATCAATAAGTGTGATTTAGAAGGTGCGGATGTAGATAAAGTTAAAGGCCAACTTACTGAGCATGAGCTTATTGTAGAGGATTATGGAGGTGAAGTACTTTCTGTTGAAGTATCTGCACTAAAAGGAGAAGGAATAAATGAACTATTAGAATCTATTTCTCTTTTATCAGAAATAAGTGAACTTGAATCTAACTCAGCTCTATCAGGAAAAGGAGTAATTATTGAATCTTATAACGATCCAAAAAAAGGATCTATTTCTACAGTTCTAGTAAAATCTGGTTCATTCAAACAGGGTGACATTATAGTTTCAGGAACAAACTCTGGAAGAATTAGACAGATGATAGATGGTTATGGGAACCAAACTAAATCAGCTAAGCCTTCAACACCAATACAAATTATGGGTATTAGTGGAATTAATGAAATAGGTGAAATCGTAGAAGTTGTTTCTAGTGAAAAAGAAGCAAAAAAAATGATACAGAAATTATCTAGATCTAATCAAAAACAAAATAATAAAATCACAACTTTATCTCAGGTAGTCAAAAGGGCTAAAGCATCAAAGGAAAATGAGATAAATATAGTCATAAAAACAGGTTCAAATGGAGCATTAACTGCAGTTGAACAAGTAATTAGTGATCTTACAAGTGAAGATATACAGGTAAAAATAATCTCTGGATCAGTTGGAGCAGTTACAGATTCTGACGTAATGCTTGCTTCAAGTGCAGAAGATTGTATAATTGTTGCTTTTCAAACAATAGTACAAGATGGTGCAAGATCTCATTCAGAGGCCAATAATATTCCAATAAGAAGCTTTGATATTATTTACACATTAGTTGACGAGATAAAAGAAATTATTCAAGGCTTGAAGGGTGAAGAGAAATCTGAGGTTAATATAGGTTCAGCTAGAATTTTAGAAGTTTTCCCTAGAGGAAAAGTTCAAAATATTGCAGGAGTTAGAGTAACTGATGGAAAAATATTAAGAAATGCAAGAGTCAGATTAATTAGAAATTCTGAGATAATATTTGATGGAGGAATTGAGTCTATGAGACATCTCACACAAAATGTAACCGAATTGACTAATAATCTAGAGGGTGGAATTGTATTAAATGGTTTTCATGAGTTAGAAATTGAAGATGTTTTAGAATGCTATGAATTGAAGTAATTAATGGTTGATTTTAGACTTGAGAAATTTAATAATTCTGTAAAAAAAATTGTTGGCGATTATTTGTCCAAAGATTTTTATAATGATGGCTCAACTATAATTTCGATAACAGATGTAGCTACAAGTAGAGACTTTGCTCATGCAAAAATTTTGGTTAGTATTTTTACACAAGATAATTCTATTGATTCTATAATTGACGATTTAAACCAAAAAAAAAGTTTATTTCAAAATAGACTTTCAAAAAGTATAAGAACATCTAGAATTCCGAAAATAAAATTTGAATACGATAATAGTTCAGAATTTCAAAAGCAAATTGATGATTTGATAAACCAAATATCTACTGAATAAAATAATAAAAATGAAGTTTAATGAAAGTGGAATCCTACTGGTCAATAAGCCAATCAATTGGACTTCTAACGATGTTATAAGAAAAATAAAATCAAAAAATCATTTTAAGAAAATTGGCCATGCTGGAACATTAGACCCTTTGGCGTCAGGAATACTGCCAATTTTAGTCAACGATTCAACAAGATATTTTAATTATTTTCAAACCTTCAAAAAATCATATCTTGCAGAAATTAAGTTTGGCTTATCTACATCTACTTATGATTTAGAGGGTGACGTTGAAGAAACAACTGATAAAATCCCAGATGATTTAAACTCTATTAAGGAAAAAATTCCATCCTTTTTAGGATCAATTAAACAAGTTCCACCTATCTATAGTGCAATCAAAAAAAATGGGAAAAGGTTATATCATTATGCTAGAAATAATGAAAATGTTGATCTTGAACCTCGCACAGTAAATGTTAGTGAAATAAAAATAATTAGTTGGGAATCTCCAGATCTCAAACTAGTAATAAAATGTTCAAGCGGATTTTACGTTAGAAGTTTTGCATATGATCTTGCGAAATCATTAAATTCTTTAGGAGTGCTAGTTAATTTGTCTAGAATTGGCTATGGACCTTTTGAAATAAATGATACTTTTGATTTAAGTAAAGTTGAAGAAATAAAGAAAAATCTTCTTTCTATAGAAACCATCTTTGATAAGAATAAAAAGTTGATTTTTGATAAAAATATGGAGAAGGAATATTATCAAGGGAAAGTTTTTTATTCTGATAATCTGAGTTTAAATTTATTGAATAATGATGAGATAAAAATATATAATTTGAATCATAAATTTATAGGTTTACTAACTTTTGATAATTCAAAGAAATTCTGGAAACCCAAAAATATAATTAGGTGATTTAGAGAATAACCATCAAAAAATTCATAATAATCCATAAAAATGCCAATAGAAATTATTAGAAAATTTTTCCAATTAAAATCAGCTGCTGGTATCTTGCTACTTATGTCAGCAATCTCAGCAATAGTAGTTGAAAATTCACCATTAAGTGACTTCTACTCTAAGCTTTTACATAGTTCTATAAGTATTAATATCTCAACTTTTTCTATAGATAAGGATTTACACCATTGGATTAATGATGGACTTATGGCAATATTTTTTCTTTTAGTGGGATTAGAAATTAAGAGAGAACTACTCCAAGGGCACCTTTCTTCAAGAGAACAATTTAGCTTGCCTGCAGTTGCAGCTATTGGTGGTATTACTATACCTGCTATTATCTATATAAGTTTTAATATTGGTAATGAAGCTACTCTAAACGGTTGGGCAATACCAACAGCTACTGATATAGCTTTTGCATTAGGTGTGGTTACATTATTAGGAAACAGAGTTCCTATTTCGCTGAAAGTTACTTTAGTAGCAATTGCAATCATTGATGATCTTATGGCTATAATTATAATTGCCTCTTTTTATTCATCTGACCTATCTATAAATTATTTAATTTATGCCCTTGTGGCTACAATTATTTTATTTTTCTTGAATAATAGAAAAGTTAAAAATTTATTACCATTTATAATTATTGGAATATTTCTTTGGGTTTTTGTACTAAAATCTGGAATTCATGCTAGTTTAGCTGGAGTTTTACTAGCTCAATTTATTCCTTTAGGATCTAAAGATCAATCACCTTTACATAAATTAGAACATTCAATCGAGCCGTGGGTTAATTTTATTATTTTGCCAATTTTTGCATTCGCTAATGCAGGAGTTTCTTTTTCAGGGATGAAAATTAACCTTCTATGGGATCCAGTAACGATTGGTATTATATTAGGTTTATTCTTTGGAAAACAAATTGGTGTGATGTTGTTTACTTATTTAGGTAGTTTGTTGAAAATTTGTAAATTGCCTTCCGACATTACGTGGATGCAATACTATGGACTCTCATTAGTAACTGGAATTGGATTTACTATGAGTTTATTTATTGGAAGTTTAGCATTTACAGATCCTGAGTATCAAACATCAGTTAGGCTAGGTGTTTTGATTGCTTCATTTTTTGCTGGTGTTTTTGGCTATCTCACATTAAGATTTTCAACAAAATCGTCATAAATTTTATAACTTAATTATTTGATATTAATCTAAATTAGAATGCTTAATCCATCATAAGCTAGTTCCATTTTAATATTTGTTTTAATCGAAACTGCTTTCAAAAATTCATTGACCTCATGGTGATCAATATCATGGCAAGCATCTGTAAAATAAGCTTTATGGGGTTTTAATTCCAATGTTTTTTCAATTGCTTCTTCGAGAGTAAAATGTGATTTATGCTTTTTTCCTTTTCTAAGAGCATCTAAAACTAAAATCTTACTTCCCTTAATTTTTTTCATTGTTTCATCTGGAATGAATGAGCAGTCACTAATGTATGAAAAATCTCCTATTCTATACCCATTCGCATAATAACTTTTGCCATGATTAACTTTTAGAGGTAAAAAATCTTTTCCAAAAATATTTATTTTATCTTGATTGATAATATTGAAATCTAACTTGGCTACAGTTCCACCTGATGTGATTTTTGAAGTATCTACAAGATAATAAAATGTTCTGCTTACTACATCTAAATCTTCTTTTCTTAGATAGATAGGGATACTACTTTGAGTATTGTTAGTCCAATCTCTTAGATCATCAAAACCTCCTGCTGCATCTTGATGAGCATGAGTGAGTATTACGGCATCAATCGTTTTTACATTGTGCTTTGGAAATAAGTTTATAGCAGATTGATAGAAAAACTTTCCAGCATCAATGATTATATTTTTTTGTAAGGTTTGTTTGTTTATTTTTACCAAAAGACTTGTATTGAGTCTTCTATTTTTTGAATTTGGTTTAATGGCATCATTACAGACTTTGCAATTTGAATCATTAGTCAAACAGCTGACTCTTGGTATGCCTTCAGATGTTCCAGTCCCCAAAAAAACAATTTCTATATTTTGTTTACTCATTTAAAAAATTCCTTCTACAGGATCTGCTCCAAAACCTAAATATTCCTCAGTAATTAATATACCATCTTCCAATGATTTTATTGTTTTATTATTCCATTGCTCCATTTGGAGGTTTTTACTTTTAGGATTATGTAATTCTGCCATATTATCAACAATTCCAGATTCAATTAGCGGCAAACCCCATGGCTCACCTCCTCTATGGAGAAAAATCTTATATTTTTTCTTATTGATATCTACTATTTTTAATATTGAGCTAATTCCTCCACACCATGTAATATCTGGTTGCCAAATGTCATATGTTTTATTTTTCAACATAATTTCAAAGTTATTATAATTAAAATCATGCTCGCCTCCAGCAAGCTTTATACCGTTAAGATTACCAATCATTGAATCTTCAATCAGCATCGTGTCAGGTGTAGAAATATCTTCAATCCATTCAATTTCTATTTCTGATAATTTCTTGGACATCATTTGTGTATATTTTCTATCCCATGACATATAACAATCTATCATTACTTTTTGTGAATTAGAAAATTTAGACTTAATTCCCTTAATTAAATTAATTAATTCTTTTGACTCATTATTGAAATCATCTTTAGACTTAATACTTAATTTGAAGTCCTGTAATCCTAATGAATAGTATTCAGATACATTATTTCCTGTCGCGTAAGTTCTTATATTTTTTTTATGATTTTTTTGATCGTTCAATAGATTTTTTATTGGAGATTCATAATATTTGCTATAGGCATCCCAAATTGCAAGATCAATTGCTGAAATTGCCATCAATGCTATTCCTGATCTACCGTATGGAATACTTTCAAAGAATAATTTATCAAATAAATTAGTTATATCTGATAAATTATTAATATCTTTATTTATTAAAAAGTTAGATAAATGACCATTTATTATTTCTATACTGGCCTTTCCTCCACCACCTGTTCCATATCCATAAACTTCATTCTTATCAGTATGAATTTTGATTATTATTTGCCATAAATTTGGTCTCCAACCTGCTAAAGAAGTTTTATAAGAAGGGTATACTGCCTCAATTTTAGTTATTTTCATCGACTAATCTTTCCAATTTATGTATAAAATATTTAATTACGGGGTGTGGCGCAGCGGTAGCGCACTCGCTTTGGGAGCGAGGGGTCACAGGTTCAAATCCTGTCACCCCGACCATTAACTTAAGTTTAAGTTAAACTATAACAGTATATTGTGAATCCCATAAAATGAAATGGTTTGTAGGAACATACAGTAAAAGAAATAGCGATGGAATTTATCTAATTGACTTTGATGAGTCAAATGGAAAATTTGAATTGATTAATTCTTTCGGAGAACAAAGCCCATCAAACCCATCATTCTTGGCGACAGATATTGATAATAAATATTTATACTCTGTTGGAGAGTCTGGTTCTCCTAATCCAGGTGTAGTTGTTTCTTATAGTATAAATAATAATAATTTAGAAAAAATTAATGAAGAATTCACTAACGGTGATAATCCATGCCATTTGGCTGTAAATTCCAAAAATGACTACTTGGTTGCAGTAAATTATAGTTCTGGAGATTTCTCTACATATAGTTTAGATCAAGGAAAAATATCTTTTATAGAAAAAAGATCTCATGAAGGTTCAAGTATTAATACTGAAAGACAGAATGAACCTCATGCTCATTCAATAAATTTTCTTGATGATGATACTTTTTTTGTATGTGATTTAGGTATAGATAAAATAATAAAATACACTTTAGATCAACAGTCAAAAAAAATAAAATCTTCAAAAGCAATTAGTACCACACCAGGTTCTGGACCTAGACATTTTGTAATAAATAAAAATGATAAGCTAGCTTATTCGATTAATGAGTTAGATTCTACAATTACATCTTTTAGAATTGATGAAAAAAATGATATCAGTTCATTTCAAAACATCTCAACAATTCCTTTAGATTATACTCTTGAAACAACTACCGCAGATTTACATTTTTCTCTAGAAAACAAGTTTTTATATGGGTCAAATAGGGGACATGATTCAATAGCTCAGTTTGAAATCAAAACTGATGGGTCTCTAAAATTTTTGAATCATTTTTCAACTCTTGGAAAAACTCCAAGAAATTTTGGAATAAGTAATAGCAATAAATTTGCACTTGTAGCTAATGAGAATTCAGATACAATTTATAGCTTTTATATAAATCAAATAAATGGATCTTTTGAACCTACAGGTAACAAAATAGAAATTCCCTCTCCAGTTTGTTTATTGGAGATTTTCAAATGATGGCGATAAGGTTTTTTTTGTTGTATCTAAAGTTAATATTACGATAGCTCCAAAGATAGAAAAAAAAGCTGAAATCCATATAGCAATTTCATATCCTCCAGTTACCTCAAAAATAAGCCCAGGTATGAATCCTCCAAGGGCCATTCCTAAACTTGCGGCGAGTATTTGCCATCCATAAGTAGTATCCATAGGGAAAAATCCATAATATTTTCTATTCATTATTGGAAAAAGGGTTCCTTCACCTCCATAAGGGAAAGCCCAGATTATTCCTACTAAATAGAACATCCATTTACTTTCTACAAAAACCCATGGGATTACGAATAAACCTTGACCTAGAAAAGCTAGAAACATAATAGTCCT
>CENY01031075.1_pt1 | contig 18180 bp, 12 predicted proteins | sample 356181 | NCBI WGS metagenome assembly CENY01 (sample SAMEA2619840, study PRJEB7988) | marine metagenome | isolation source: saline water (ENVO:00002010), including
AAGCCGGCGAAAACGGCGGCGGGCTTTTGCCGGCGGCGCGCCCCCGTTCCGGTTAATTCATAGTGCCCCCCCGCCTCGGTGGCAAAGCGCAGCACCTCGCCGCTGAGCGAACGCTCGGCACCGGTGTTTAGATCGCGCAACAGCGCGTCACTCTGCGACCACGGATTGTGCACGGCGCATTCACCGCCCGCTTCGCTGGCAATGTGCACCCACTCTACCAGCCCGTCGCGGTACGAGGCGCTGACCAAGAATGCCCCCTCGGCGCGCAGGGTGTCAAAAGACGCCTCGCCCCAGCCGTCCGGCAGGCAGGGAAAGAGGCGGATCTTGCCGCCCCAACTCTGCAACAGCATCTCCATCACCGCCGCGGCGGCGCCGAAGCCCGCCTCCAGGGTGTTGATAAAGCCGTGCTCAGCCGTGTAGAAACCGGTCTGGCGCCAGTCGACGCTCACCTGCAGGGTGTTGGGCAGGGCCACTTGATCAGTGTAAAAGCGCAACATGGAGTGGGCCATGCGGGCGCGCCGGGCGCGGCAGGCAATCAGCGCCGCCCAGGGGAAGGACCAGCCCGACCAGTGGCCGGTGCCGATGTGGCGCAGATGGGCCAGGGAGCGCTCGATCAAATCCCGCTCGGCCTCGTCGCCTTCGACGTGCAGCAAGCCGAGGGGGTGAATGGCCAGCAAGTGGGAGAAGTGGCGGTGGCTGTGCTCCAGCGGCACCCCGGCGTAGACCTGGATGCCATCCTCATCGGCGGGCAGCGGCGCCAGATTTTTCAGCGCCTGGCGATAGGCCTCGGTGGCCCGCTCGTCCATGGCCAGCTGCCGGGCGGCTTCAATAATCGCGGTGAAAAGATAGCGCACCAGCGCCAAGTCAAAGGCTGCATCCCGGCCCTTGCGCACAATGTCGTCGTACTCGGGAGAGTAGGACCAGGGCACGTGCAGGACGCCCTCTTCGTCGGCTTCGAGAAAGCCCAGCCAGAAGCGGCCCACCGCCTCCATAAAAGGCCAGGCTTTGTCGCGCAGAAAATCCCGGTCGCCGCTGTACGCGTAGTGCAGCCAGAAGTGCTGGGCCAGCCAGGCGCCCACCCCCACCTGCAAATTCCAGGGGAACCACATAAAGCCCACGCCCTGACCGAAGATGTCCATGTTGGCCGGCAGATAAGCCCCGTCCCAGCCGAAGAAGGTGCGGCAGTTGTCCTCAAAGCGCGGCAACTGGTCCACCAGCAACTGGTAGAGCGGCATGGCCAATTCGAGGCGGTTGGCGGCGAAGATGGGCCAGTAGTTCATCTCCGTCTCCAGATTGTGGTGCAGATCGCCGTAACAGGGGGGAATGCGCGTATCGGGGTTCCACACGCCCATAATGCTGACGGGGTATTTGTCGGCCCGCGCGTTGCAGCCCAGCTTGTACATCTCCGCATACCACAGGCGCTCCAGCGCCTCGTCGGGCACGCTCAGGTGCGAGCGGGTCCAGAAGCGCGACCACCACGCCAGGTGTTGTGCGAAGCAATCTTCGCGCCCCTGCCAGGCGGTCACCGCGGCGGCCGCCTGTTGCGGCAGGTCCTCGTCGGCTGTGCCCCGGAGCACGGTGACGGCGCAGCGCGCCCGGTGTTGCCCCTCGCCCTGCTGGCGGGCGAAGACCGCGTACTGCTCGTCGCCGCTATATCCCTGGGTGAAGTAGCAATCCGGGCCCTGGCCGCCGTACTGGGGCTCGGGATAATCCCATATGCCCATGATCTCCTGGCTGCGCTCGTCCAGGCGGCGGGCGACGCGGCAAGGGGGCAGCGCCAACGGGCCGCGGGTCTCCATTTCGATCTCGACGATATTTTCGCGGGCGTGCACATAGCCCCAGAGACTCAGTGTCCCCTGCGGCAGGTGCAATTCCAGCGCAAAGGCGGCCTCGTAGAGCGACAGCTTGCCCTCCAGGGCGTCCGGCGCCTGCGGCAGCGGCCATTCGATCCGGCCGATGGGCAGCTTGTTGCCCCAGACCTGGTCGGGCGGGCGCACCGGATCAAAGACGCGGCAGCGGGGATCAAAGCTATTGTCGCGCGCCTGCCGCAGGGCCGTGCGGTAGTCCATGCCCGGCTCCAGGCTCTGGTCGGCGCGCCGCTCCCAGACGTCGGCCTTGTCGAGGCTGAGCACCATGCGGTCCTCCTCGAACCACAGCACCGCGCCCAGATCGCCGTTGCCCAGGATAAACCCTTCGAAGTAGGTACCAGGCACGGTCTCGTAGCGCAGATCGTGACGGGCGACTCGGTCGCGGAGACGCACGCTATTGCCGTTCACGGTTTGGTTATCCTCCTGCTTCGTCGCGGCTGCCGGGCCCGTCGGACGCCGGTCGAATCGACCGACCGAGAGGCCGCGGCGGGGCGCACCAGATTCGGCCTTGAAGCCTCTCGCTCTATTCTTTAAGTTTGCCCGTTCCGAGCCAATATAAGCCACCGCTCCCTACAGGCAAAGGCAAAGCAATTTGACTCCCGAACAGCGCTATTTTTTCGATCTCACCGGCTATCTGCACCTCGAAGGGGTACTGCAGGGCGCGCAATTAGCCGCCGCCCAGGAAGCGGCCCAGCGCTATATCGACACGCCGCCCGAGCAGCTGCCGGAGGGCTTTCACATCGATCTGGACCGCGAGCACTTCCACTGGTATCTGTACGCCTTCGCCTTCGACAAGGTCCTCGAGCGGCTGGCCGTGCACCCCGAGACCTGGCCGATCCTGCTCGAACTGACCGGCGGCAAACCGCGGCTGGCCGGCGGCAATATGATGTGCGACACGCACGGCAAGCCCTTTCACCCCCTGCACTCGGGGCACGAAATCACCTTCAAACAGGGCCAGCCCGGCTGGCGCCAATCGTTTGTTAAGGACGGCAAACTATACAACAACGACCTGGTGTTTTTCTTTTACCTGACCGACGTCCACCCCGGCGACGGCGGGCTCATCGTCGTGCCCGGTTCGCACAAGGCCAATTTCCCGCGCGATAATAGCTATTTCTATCCGGAAAGTTATACCGACGACGGGTACAACGACGACTATTTCAGCACCGAAGTGCCCGAAGGAGTGAAGAATTTCACCCCCAAGGCCGGCGACGTGGTCATCATCTCCGAACACCTTACCCACGGCGCCCTCTCCTGGGCGCCCCGGGACCGGGACCGCCGCTTCCTCACCCTGCGCTACACCGTGCAGCACATCGGCCCCAACGACCCCTTTCCCGACGGGATCAAAGCCCGGCTGTCGCCGGAAACACTGGAACTGATCGCCGTGCAAGATTTCCACGACACCAAAGAAATCACCACGCGCCCTACCGTGACCTTGAGTTGAGTAGATGAACGAGCTAAGCGGCATGACCCCAGAGCAGCGCTATTTTTTCGACCTCACCGGCTATTTGCACCTCGAAGGGGTGCTGCAGGGCGCGCAATTAGCCGCCGCCCAGGAAGCGGCCCAGCGCTATATCGATACGCCGCCGGAAGAAGTCCCCGCCGGCCTCGAGATCAATCTCGAGCGCGAGCACTTCCACTGGTATATCAACGCCTTCGCCTTCGACAAGGCCCTCGAAACGCTGACCATGCACCCGCAAACCTGGCCCATTGTCAGGGAATTGACCGACGATCGGCCGCGCCTGACCAGCGGCAATTTGATGGTCGACGTGCACGGCAAGCCCTTTCACCCCCTGCACGCCGGCGTACACGGGCCACCGCCCCTCAATCCGGAAGCGGGGCGCTATAGTACCGTCAGCGGCAAAATCCAGTGCAATGACCTGGTGTTTTTCTTTTACTTGACCGATGTCCACCCCGGCGACGGCGGGCTCATCGTCGTGCCCGGTTCACACAAGGCCAATTTCCCGCACGAGAAGGACTATTTCTACCCGGAAAGTTATACCGACGACGGCTATAACGACGACTACTTCAGCACGGACGTACCCGAGGGCGTGCTCAATATAACCCCCAAGGCCGGCGACGTGGTCATCATCTCCGAATTGGTCACCCACGGCGCCCTCTCCTGGGTGCCCCGGGACCGGGACCGCCGCTTCCTCACCTTGCGCTATATGCAGCAGCACGAAAGCGTGCGCGGTGGCCTGCGGCGCTTTTCCGCTGAAGTCTGCGCCCGGCTCTCGGCGGACACCCTGGAGCTGGCCGAGCCGGCCTCTTTCGAGCACACCAAGGAAATCGTCCGGCGGGAAGGGGTCGCGTGAGCTGATCCCTAGGTCCCATGCAACTGAACCTCTCCATCAGCCTGTGGAACTACATCCACTACTTCCCCCTGCGCAAAGGCGGCACCAGTTTTTTCCTCGACGGCGGCCTAGACAGCCTGGCCAGGGTCATCGATGAAATAGCCGCCGCCGGCTATGGCGTCGAGCTGTGGCCCCATTGGTCGAGTTGGGAATGGACCAGCCCGGAGCGGGAAGGCCTGGAATCGCAGCCCTTCGACCTCTACGCCGAGGAACACCGGCCGCACCTGGCGCAGATCCTCAGCGGCGTGCGTTCGAGCTGGCATACCGGGGGCGAAAAATCCATCGAGAATTACCGCCGCCAAATCGACACCGCGGCGCAGGTAGGCAGCCGCGTCCTGGTGATGCACGCGGCCAATCTCTCGCTCGACGGCCCCGCCCCCGACTTCGACTTCGCCGCCCAGGTGCTGGACTACGCGCGCCAGCACGAGGTCAAAATCGCGCTGGAAAATGCCTCCGAAGGCGAGCAGGATAAAGATCCCGCGCTGTGGAATCTGCCCATTCTGGAGCGGGCGATCGCGCGCTTCGACGATCTGGTCATCTGTTTAGACACGACCCACGTGCAGAAATTCAAGCGCTTTACCCTCGTCGAGTACGTCGACCGGCTCAAAGACCGCATCGCCCACCTGCACATCAGCGACGCGCTGGGAGACGATGTCGGCATCGGCCGCCTGCACACCGTGCCGGGTACCGGCAAAATACCCGCGGCGGACTGGCGCTACCTGCTCGCCGCGCTGGAGGAAATCGATTTCCAGGGGGATGCCGTACTCGAGATCAAGCCGCTCACGCCCGTGCGCATTGCCCAGGAGGCCGACCAGTTCTTCGCCCGCGTCGCCGGCTAACCGACGGCCTCCCCGAAGACGCGGATAAAATTCCCCCCCATGATCGCGGCGATCGCCGCAGCCGAATGCCCGCGCTGTTGCAAGCCGGCGACAATGTGCTGGCTCTCGCCGATATCGGCCAGTCCCTGCGGCCGGGCGTTGACCTGGTCGAGCAGGTCGGTACCGAAACCGACGTGGTCGGCGCCGACCAGCGCCACCATATAATCGATGTGGTCCAGTAACATCTCCAGGCTGGCCGTTTCGCCGCCGGGGCCCAGCGGCATCGGGCTCGGGCAGGCCAGGCCCCCGGTGGCGGCTATGGCCCGAATCTGCTCGTCGTTCAAATAGCGCACCGTGTCGCGCAGCGCCCGGGCGTTGCCGTGGGTGGCGATGACCGGCGCCCGCGCGACCTCCAGTGCGTCCCAGAAGCACTCCTCGACCATGTGCGTGACGTCGAGGAGTATCCCTAAGCGGTTCATTTCCTCGATAAACTGCACACCGGCCTCGGTCAGACGGCCCGGCGGATCGACGTTGGGGTCGTAGAGCCGCATGGTCGGCCCGTCCCACACCTGGGTCGCCGTGCCCAGGGCGTTGCGCCCTTCGTGCACCAGGCCGAGGTGGCGCAGCCCCAGGCGATAGAGCGTGCGCAAAAGGCGCACGTCGCCCTTGAGCGAGTCGCCGCCCTCCAGACCGAGCACGAAGGCGATTTTCCCGCTCTCGTGCGCCGCTTCGATATCGGCGGCGGTCATCGCCAGCAGCGCGTGCTCACCGGCTGCGCCCGTGAGCTGATTATGGAGGTAATCGATGATCTGCAAGGCTTGTTGCAGCGGCTGACGGGTGCCGTGCGGGCCACCGATGGCCGCGTCCGGCACCCAGCAGGCGGTCAACTGGGCCGTGACGCCGCCGGCGCGCATCAGGGGCACGTCGGTCAGTCCGCCCAAACCCTGATGCAGCGGGTGGCCCCCCTTGAAGGCCAGATCCAGCGTGTGGCCGTGGGCATCGACGATGGGTGTTGTAGACAATGGGTCCATGGGTTTCTTTCGCGCTTATGTGGGGCGCCGGATCCGGGCGGGAAGCGCGGCGCTTACCCCCTCAAAATATCTTGAGGGCCGTCGGTTGATGTTTTAGCTTCTGCCGCGTTCGCATCAATATACGGTCTAAGCTTCTAACAGCGCCAAAGCGAGTTCCGGGCGCCCCGAGGGAAGAATGAACGACTCACCCATAGATCGCCTGCCCCCTATTATCGACATCGGACCCGAGCGCCAGCTCTTCCTCGACGATCTGCTGATCGAGGCGCTCGAAAACGCCGCCCGCTTCGTCCACCAGCCGGTCAAACGCGCGGAAAACCCCGTCTTCGCGGCGGAAAAGCCCTGGGAGGGCCAGCGCTTTCTCTACAGCGACATTGCCAAGGGCGACGAGGGCTACAAGCTCTGGTATAGCATCTACCCCGAAGTTGGCCATTCAAAACTGTGCTACGCCACGTCGCAGGACGGCATCCACTTCGAGCGCCCCGAACTGGGCCTGGTCGAAGTCGACGGATCGACGGCCAACAACCTGTGCGCGATACCCGAGGGCTTCGCCCACGATATGACGGTGATGGTGGACGCGCGCGAAGAAGATCCGGCGCGGCGCTACAAAATGGCCTACTACTACGCCGGCGGCGTGGGCATGGCCTGGTCGCCCGACGGGCTGAGTTGGACCGCGCACCACCCCAATCCGGTAATCGCGCCCTCGGGCGACGCCTCGCAGTCGCTTTTTTGGGACGAGCGCTACGGCCTCTATATCATGTACGTGCGGCCCAATGGCCGCCACAAGAAGCGCACCTGGCGCAACCAGGGCGTGCCCTACGACGCCTCGGTTTTTCCGACCCGGCGCATAGGGCGGGCCGAGAGCATCGACGCCGCCTCGTGGACCCATATCGAGGAAGTGGTTACGCCGGACCAGCGCGACGGCCCCGGCACCGAATTCTACTATATGCCGGTGCTGCAGTACCAGGGCGCCTATATCGGCTTCCTCAACGTCTACCACGAGCTCACCGGCGACGAGCATCCGCTTGAAGGCACCAACTACACCGTCGACGCCCAGCTCGCCTTCAGCCGCGACGGTCGCCAGTGGACGCGGGTCTGTGACCGCCAGGTCTTTCTGGGTTGTGATGAGCAGACCTGGGACGGCAAGCGCGTCTATATCGACCACGTCGAGGTCGAGGACGACTGCCTACGCGTCTACTACCGCGGCTCGAATATTCCCCACCTCGGCGTCAGCGATCTCCTGGGTAAAGAGCACAATGGCCGCACCTTGCGCGGCGACGCCCTGGGGATCGCCGAATTGCGGCCGGACGGCTTCGTCTCCATCGCCGCGGGCGACCGACCGGGCAGCCTGACGACCCGGCCGTTGCGCTTTACCGGTGGCGACGCGTTGCGGATCAACGCCGACGCCGTGGGGGGCGAGGTGCGCGTCGAGGTACGCACCCTCTACGGGGCGCCTATCGAGGGTTTTTCGCGCCACGAGTGCCCGCCGTTGCAAGAAGACAAAACGGCGCACGAGGTGGAGTGGCAGAGCGGCCGCAAGCTAGCCGAGCTCGACGAGCCCGTGCGCCTGCATTTCAGCCTGCGCCAGAGCCGGCTGTATTCCTTCCAGATCGCCGGGTGAGCCGGCCAGGAGGCCAGTCTTCCGTCAAAAGGTCGTCCGGTCCGCCGAGCGCGGGTCGCGCACCAGCGTGCCGCTGTGGTAGACGCCTTTCATCGCCCGTCCGCGCCAGGCTTCCGAGGCGTCGTAAAATTGCTTCCGGGTGTCTATTGTCGAAAGCAATACACCGGCCCTATGCAGGGGCAACCGGCCGTCGACGAGGCCGTCGGGCCGCACCGCGAAACTGGAGCCGCTGCTCTCGCGTCGCGCAGTGTTGTTGACGCTGATCCACAGGTGGTTGTTGGCGGCATAGGTCTGCATCGTCGCCTTCACCATCACGCCCCAGATGTCGCGCGCCGCCGCCTTCTTTTTGCGCGTCATCCCCCCGTTGTGATACGAGTGGAACATCAGTTGTACCCCGAGTTTTTTATACTCCCGGTACAGCTCCTGATAGCGAAAATCGTGGCATATCTGCAGACCGCAGCGGACGCCTTTGACCGCGAAGACGACCAGGCGCGACCCCGGACTGTAAAAATCCAGGTCGCCTTTGGCGCCCCCCATGCCCTTGGTGCAGAACATCTTGTCGTAGCGGTCGATGATCTCGCCGCGATCGCTGATGACGTACAGGCTGTTGTGCGGCTTGTGCCGGCCGGTGAGCAGGTGGTTCGATCCGAGGACGACCCACAGTTTGAGCTGACGGGCCAAATCGAGTACTTCCCGCGTGCGCTGGCGCAGGGCATCCCAGTCGTAGCCGGCGAACGAGTCGAAATCGACGCCCGCGTACCCTCCCAAGCAGGCCTCGGAAAAATGCGCCAGGTGGGCGCCGCGCTTCCGGGCCTCTTCCATCTGCCGGACGATATAGCCGAAATTGCGGCCGATATCGCGGCTGACGGGAAACTGGCAGGTGGCGATTTTCAAGGGCATGGGGATGTACGCCTCCTTTCAGATGAACAGCGAATACAGTCGCGCCCGCGCCATGTGAATGCGGATCGACACGGGCCGCCCCTTCAACTCGGACAGGTCCGAGCGGCCGTTCCAAGTCACCACCCGCGACAACTCGTCGCCGACGAGGGCGTCGGCGGCGTCCAGACCGTACCCGGGAAAGGGCTCCACGGGTTCCGGCGGGGTGGTCGGCGGCACCACCAGCTCCACGCGCACCCAGCCCCCCTTTTCGGTCTCGTAGTTCAGGCGCATCTCGGTGCCGTGGCACGGTCTCTGTACCATGGTAAAGCGGGCTTCCCCCTGCGCCTCAAGCGCCACCAAGCGATCCTTCTTCCATAGCGCCCAGCGCCACTCGGTGACACTGGAATTCTCCTTTTCGCTATAGGCGTTGATCTTGAAGTCGTGGCGCTGTTTGTAGCCTATGAAGGGCAGACCCCACTCCTCTTCAGAAAACTCGACCAGATCGCGGCGCGAATAGACCGACTCGTATTCGCCGCGCTCGATGATGGGCACGCGCTCGGGCCGGCTCCACAGCAGGCCGTCCCGGCTCGTCGCCAGCTGGACGTCGACGGTGGAGGTCAGGCGGTGGTAGAACGGCACGAACATCAGGTGCAAATTGCCGTTGTATATGCCCCCGTTGTCCCGCCCGTCGCCCCCGGGTTGAAATCCGCCGGTCCCGGAGGCGCCCGCCATCTTGTGCGGATAGCGGCAGTAGCCCGAGCCGTAGACATCGTCGTCGAGGGGGTCCTGCGGGTCCGTCATGAAGACGAATTGCGGTTCCTCCCACTGGTCGAAGCGCTTGCCCGCGCTGCGGCGCACCGCCCGCCGGCGCTCGAGATGGCCGCGGTGATAGGCGACGTATTCGCCCTTGTCCTCGTCGTAGAATGCGTAGTACTCGCCGTCCAGTGTCCGCGAGCCCAGGTCCCTAAGCGGCTTTTCAATAGGCGTCCAGCGGAGGCCGTCCGGCGACACGGCCCCGAAAATAGCTTGGCGGATCTCCGCCTTCTCGGCGACCTGCGCGTCGGAGAACCCCTCGTGCTGCATGGCCTTGCGCATCTCGAGGTAGCGATCAATCGTCATGTCTGCATCAATGGCGCCATCAACGAAAAAGCGACCCTCCACCCGCACGGCTTTGTAGCGCTCCTCCGGCGGCGCGGTCGGATCGATAAATAAGCTGCGGATGGCGAAGTGGCTGCGCAGGTGTAGCAGGTTGTTGGCCGTCGATCCGCCGTAGTCGACCAGGCCGAGTTCGGGTTTTTCCCAATGCAGGCCGTCTTCGCTCTCGGCGTAGGCGTCGTAGTCGTTGCCGTCGTCCCCGGTGCAATGGTACCACACCCGGAGACGGTCGCCCTCGCGGAGCACCATGAGCGGTGTGAGGTTTTCTGCTTCCCAGGGGTGCTCCCGCTGGTGGAGGAAGGGCTCCGACCAACGGCCCGGCTGGACCTTGAGCTGCAGATCCCCCAAGGGCGGGTCCTGTATCCAGCTCAAACCGTCCTCGCCGACTCCGCCGTGCCCCGGCCAGATGCCGCACCAGTCGATGAAGGGGGTGGGTCCGATCACATTTTCATCCATTGCGTTCTCCCTCTTTTCAGGATCGTTATCTCTAAGTCACGCCGACCGCTAGGCCGCGGCTACGGCGGAGAAACTCCTCTTGCCTGCGTTATGTTTGGTCGATCGCCGCCAACTCGTCCTGCCATAGCGCGACGGCGCGTTCGAAAACATCGGGGGCTAGCGCAGGTCCCTCCACAGCCGCGACGATTTCGTCCACCTGCTCTGCGGTGCTCATGCCGGTGATCAGACTACCCATGACCGGCGTCGACAACAGGGCGCGCAAGGCAAAGCTGGTCATCGACGGACCGATCTCCTCGGCGAAAAACTCCGCGATCCGCTGCCGTTTGGCGTACAGCTTCGCAAAGGGGTCTCCGCTGCGCCTGTCGCCGCTATCGGCGGCGTAGTGCGCGTGGCGGTCCGTCAGCATGCCGCCCTGTAACGGGCTGAACCCCAGGAGCCCCATGTTTCGCTGGGCCAGCTCTGTATAGAGGGCGCCGTAGTCCAGGCGAGCGAGGTTGCACACGCTGATAACGCCGGAGAAATGGCCCGAGTCGATGACCTCCATTTTGCAGGAGGCACTGGGAAAAACCATCAAATACCCCGCCTTGCCTTCGTCGCGCAGTTGTTGGAACGTGGAGACCATCTCATCCACCACGGAGCGGAATAGGGCGAGCGGTTCGAGGGCGGTGCCGGGGGCGACCCGCCACTGGTATTGCAGGATATCGATGCGATCCGTGCGCAGGGCGACCAGATGGTCCTCTACGCGCTGGCGGAATTTCTGCGGATCAAATTTGTTTTGGTCTTCGTCTTCGGGGAAAATCATCTTGATGGCATGGGTCAGTTGCCCCGCTTGCGGCCACTGGTCCAGAACGTCGGCCAACACCGGCCAGGTGTCGTATTCTTTGCAGGAGTGGATGAAGTTGATACCGGATTCCAAACCGCGGCGCAGGGCGTCTCGCTTGAACTCGGGCTTTTTGCGAGACGCGCTGCCGTACATCATGCCGAAACAGATGGGCGAGACCTTCAGGTCCGTTCCCGGAATACGCCTGTGTTCCACGCTACCTCGCTGTGTTAGAAGGCATCAAAGACAACGAACTGACTTCGTTAGCCGGGCGGCTGCCATGGGCTTGGCAGCGGCTCCTCGGGATGACGAGGCTCAAGTATAGGAAATTCAAAAGTCGTTTCCAAGACATAGGCTCGACCTCAACTTGAAAAGCCCTGTATAGCATCCATACAACGCCAAATCGCCACTGCAGCCGATCGACTACCTCGGCGGCGCGTTTGCCGGCCGAGACGAAATACTCGATTTTATCGCGTCGAATCTGCAAAAAATGCTCGTGGATTCCCAAGGGGCATAAGCATATCACCGCAACGCAGCTCTACATCGAAAGGTGAATTGAGCCGTGCAGACCGAATTCGAAGAAAATGGATACTACGTCCTGCGGGGCATACTAACCGAGGACGAAGTCGACCGCCTGGCCGGACCGATCCGCGCCGCTTTCGCCAACGGGACCTACGATGGTTTTAAAGCCGAAGCGGCCTATCCGCAGCCGGGGGTCTACTCGATGGGACCGCGGGTATTGGCGGATCATCCGCAGATCGCCGAGGTCAGCTTGGCGCACCCGGGGATCGTCGGAGCCGTAGAAGAGCTCTTCGGCGAGCCGGCGACGCTGGCGCAGTATTGGTCAATCATGCGGCCACCGGGGGCCGGCATCAGGGACGAGCCCTTTGTCAAAGGCACTGGTGCCCACTTCGACTACAAACCGTGGCGCTGTGTCGGCTCTTATGTCAAATGGATGTTCGCAGTGATTCCCTTTGTCGACTATACCGAAGAAGTGGGGCCGCTCTGCGTCGACCCCGGCTCCCACCGCAAGACCAGGGTGCTGCCCTCGGACGGTCGGGTGCACCAGGTCGACGCGGCGCAGGTGCCGGTGGCGGTGGAAACCAATTTCGTCGATCCGGAGCTGAAGAAGGGGGACGTGGTCCTGATGCATGGCTTTTGCTGGCACGAGGCCCGGCCCAATTACGGCACGACCGACCGCTGCGGGCTCTATATGAAGTTCCACGCCAAATCGTCCCCTCCCGCCTGCGGTCCGACGATCTATCCCAGCGCCGCCCACGATGTTTTGCGTCCGGAGGCCAAGCACCTGCTGCCCTATCACCGGGGCGACGGCCAGTACGCGGCGGTGCGCGACGTGCCGGTGGGCGGGGTCGACGAGGGGCGATTGTTGATCGAAGACCGCGAGGGCCGGGTGTTGGTGCTGGGCGACGGGGAGGGCGGCTGGGCCTTGCCGCGCTATGCGGCGGCGGAGGACGAAAGTGCCGGCATACTGGATGTCTGTAATGTGATGGGTTCGGTGCTAAAACAGGCGCGAGCCGAATTGGGCCTGCCGCTGCCGTGGCTGAGCTGGTTGCAGGATGTGGCCGGAGCAAGGCCCGACGGCGAGGCGGGCGAATGGCGCTGCCGGGTGTACGGCCATCGCTTGAATGATGCCGCGCCGGAGATCGGCGGGGCACACCGCTGGCTGGCGGCGGCCGACTTGGAGGCAGTGACTCTCGAGGACGGCGCGTCGGTGCGCAAGTGGTTGCGCATGTGGCAGGAGCAAGAGGACGAGGAAGGGCGGGCGGTCACCCGCAGCTTTGGTTTGCCGACCACCGACGTCGAGTATTACAACTACAATGGCGGCGGCAATCCCCAGGGCACCTATCGCATCGGGGTCTTCGACAGCGAGGGGCGCCCGCCGCGCCCGCCGACGAAGCTCGCAGAGAGGGTCTGATAGGCGATGGACGATCGACATAGACCAAAGTACCACTTCACGGCAGCTGAAAATATCTGTTACCCCTTCGATCCCCAGGGATGCGTCTACTGGAAGGGCCGCTACCATCTCTTCTACGCCTGTCAATTAGATGACGTGGGTCTCTGGGGCCACGCCTCCAGCGCGGACCTATTGCACTGGCAGGACCATCCGATTCCCCTTGGTATCGCCCCTGAAGATCCGGAGGAGCAAGTGTACGCCGGAGGATCCCTTATCAATAAAGAGGGCGTCCCCACCATGATCTACCACGGCGTCAATTCCGGCACCTGCATCGCTACCAGTACAGACGACGAATTGGTCCACTGGGAAAAACATCCGGCCAATCCCGTGATCCCTTTGCCCAATGAGGGCGATCCGGGCTATGGGGTATACCACGTTTGGGATACTTGCGGTTGGGTCGACGGGGATATGCACTACTCTATCAGCGGCAACAAACCCCACACCCCGCCGGAGACGGACGGCGATGTCGCCTTCCTGTTCAAATCCCGCGACCTGGTGCACTGGGAATACGTGCACCCCTTTTACGCCTCGGACCGGCGCTGGACCGGGGCGGACGAGGACTGTTCCTGTCCGGATTTTTTCCCTCTGGGCGACAAACACGTCCTGATGTTTATCAGCCACAACAAGGGCACCCAGTATTATATCGGCCGCTATGAGGGGGAAAAATTCTATCCCGAGCGGCACGGCCGCCTAAATTGGCCGGGCGGTCCCAGTTTTGCCCAGGAGAGTCTGCTGGATGCCAAAGGCCGGCGCATTTTTTGGGCCTGGCTCTGCGAATCGCGGACCCGCGAAGCCCAGTTCAGTAGCGGTTGGTCCGGGGTGATGAGCCTGCCCAGGGTCATATCCTTGGCCGATGACGGCACGCTGCGCATCGACCCCGTCGGGGAGCTGCCGGCCCTGCGCCAGAATCACCGTCAACGCCGGGATCTCGCCCTGGCCGACGGCGCGGAACAGGGGCTGGAAGAAGTCGCTGGCGATTGCCTGGAACTGGTTCTGGACATCGAGCCGCCCGGCGCTGGTGTCTGCGGTATCAAGGTCCGCTGTTCTCCCGACGGCCAAGAGCAAACCGCGATTATCTTTGACGCCGCGAATGAAACGCTGACCATCGATACGACCCGATCCAGCCTGAGCCCCGATATATTTCAGCCGTGGCCCATACCGCAGGGGGCCTTCCACCCGGAGCTTATGGAGGGAGGGAAGGTGGATGATGTCCGGGTCCAGGAGGCGCCACTCGCCCTTGCGCCGGGAGAGCGGCTGGCACTGCGGATCTTCCTGGACTGCTCGGTCCTGGAAGTATTCGCCAACGGCCGCCAGTGCATATGTCAGCGGATCTACCCCACCCGCAGCGACAGCCTCGGCGTCGCGCTGTTCAGTCGCGGCGGCGAGGCGGTCGTGCGGCAGCTCGACGCTTGGGATCTAACCGCGACCTTTTCCCGGTGATGGGTGATATGGAAACAGTCCCACGACATGGAGAGCGCCGGGACCTGGCCCCGTGTAATACCCTGCACTTTCGGCCCGAAGGGGCACTGGTCGGGGACGCGGCGTTCTTCAGCCGGGGGGAAGAATGCCATATTTTCTATTTGAGTAATAGGCTCGACACCCCACCCAGATTGCCCCGCTGCCAACTCGACCACGCCGTCAGTACGGATCTGCTCCACTGGGAGGGTCTGCCCCCGGCGCTGCTGCCGGGCGATCCGGGAGCGCCGGATGACGACGGGATAGGCGGCCCGACGATCGTCCAGGATGGGGAAGCGTATCAAATGTTCTACGCCGGCACCAACCCCCAGGTGATTTATCGGGCGCGCAGCGACGACCTGGTAGCGTGGGAGAAAGACGATCCCTTGAAGCCCGTAATCGCGCCCGATCCCCGCTGGTACGTTCCCCACGACGCCCCGGTGGAGGATCCCTACCTGCTCACGGCGTGGCGAGATCCGTTTCTGTTTTACGACGACGCGGGCGAACAATATGTCATGCTCACCACGGCCCGACTCAACCACGGCCCGTTGTGGGAGCGCGGTTGCGTGGCCTGGACCGTCAGCAAAGACCTTAAAAGCTGGCAAGTAAAACCGCCCCTGTACAGTCCCGGAATCGGCGCTGCGCTCGAAGTAACCGAGATCTTTAAAATGGGCGAGCGCTACTACTTGGTCTTCTGCCACGGGGAGACCAACACCACGCGCTACCGGATTGCGGAACGGCTGGAAGGCCCCTATCGCCGCCCTGCCGATGATATTCTGTTGCCCAATTATATGTACGCCCCTCGCACGGCCGTGATGCGGGGCGAACGCTATCTCATACCCTGGGTCGCCGACCGCATCGGCGGGACCGATGATTACCAGCCCGAATGGGGCGGTGAAGGATACGCCTGGGGCGGCGCGCTGGGCACCCCCCAGCACATCCGCACCTTGCCCGACGGTGGCATCGGTTTGTTTTACCCGCAACTCGTCGATCGCCTGGCAGGCGAGGCGTTGCTGGATCCGAATTTATTGGCGCAGACGCGCGCTGGACGGGGCGTGTGGAAGGGGGTGTCGGGAAAACTCTCCGCCTCTTCAGATCAGGGGTTGGCCCGAAGCATGCTCGCTACAGGGGGCGGGGATTTTATACTCTCCTGCGAAGTAACCGTGAAACGAGGTGCTGCCGCCGGCTTGATTCTCCGCGGGAGCGCAACGGGGGAAGCCGGTTATTTCCTGCGCTTAGAGCCCGACGCGGGCGTGGTTGCGCTGTGGAGATACCCCAGACCCTGGGTGGTTTCCCGCCCGCTGGCGATGAAAATCACGCCCGACCTCGATTACAATCGACCTATGGAACTAAAAGTCTTGCTCCACCGGCACGTCTTGGACACCTATCTGAATGACAGGCTGGTAATATCGCGCGCCGTGCACGATTACAAGGAAGGGCGTTTCGGGTTTTTCGTCGAGGATGCGGAAGCCGAGTTCGCCGCGCTCGCAGCCAGTGAGCTCAGGGAGTGAGTGTGGGCTAGACTCCGCTCATTGGTTCCGTTCGCGGGAGGTGCCCGCCGCAGTTCGCAGCGAAGGCCTGAGTTTTTACCAATGAATATTGTAAATGGCGCCCTGCTCCACTTCTAAACGCAAGCTGACGGCATTGTACTGGTAGGGCGCCACTTCCGCCCCCTCCCAGCGCAGCACGTGGTCGACGCGGTCGCCGGACACCACCCGGCAGCGGTCGCTCTCAAAGCCCGGCAGGGGCTTGCCGAAGGGGTCGCACAACTCGGCCCGCAGGCAACCGTCCAGGCGGGCATCGACGCGCAGTTCGGTGCCGCCCAGGACAAAGGGCCTCGTCCACAACCGCCCCATCCCGCCGGCGGCGGTAGCAAGCCCCATAAAACGGTTTTTAGGGAAGCGGGCGGCGCGCACCGTGGCGCGCTCCCGCTGCGGATCGCGCACTTCGCCGTGCAGACAGGGATTGGCCGTGTAGAGCAGCAGCCAATCGTCCCCGGCTTCTAGCAGGCGGTCCGGGGCGTAGACCATGCCGGCCTCTTCGTCGTCCTCGCGGCGGATCCAGGGCACGCGCAGGGGGCGGTCCCAGCGTTGTCCGTCGCGGCTGAAACACAACTCGATATCCATGGTCTTCGCCGCCACCGGATAACTGCCCAGCATGCCGATGCGCCAGCCGGCCTGGCGGTGGACGGCCAGGTAATAGAACTGCTGGTCCGTCCGGTCGCCCGCGTCGGGCGCGATAATCAGGTCCGCATCGCTCCAATTCTGGCCGTCCGTACTCGTGCGCCGGTGGATGGCGCGCAACATAAAGGGCGCGTTGTCGTCTTCCCACCTTCGCGGGCTGCCTTCTATATTGCACATGGGCCAGGGCGCGTACAGTTCGTACAGGCCGCGTTCCTCGTCGCGGTGCACGTAGACCGCGTCGTTGGCGCGCAGTCCTTTGAGGCGCACCAGCTCTTCGGCGTCCAGCCTTTCCAGCAGGTGTCCCCACTGCGCCTCTTCCCCCGGCACAAAACGCCCCAGGGCTTCCTGACCCGGACCCTGGTCCCGCGCTTCCACTGGCGGCGGTAGACCCGGCGTCCAGATCCACGATCCCAGTTCCAGCGGGTGGTAGATGATCGGCTGATCGAAATCGGCTACTTCCCAGTGCAGCCCGTCGCCGCTTTCGGCCATCAAGTAGCGCAGGAAGGGCCGGTGATTGACCCAGAAGTACATGCGCCAATGGCCGCCGTCGACCCGGGATACTTGCGGCTGGGTGCAGCGCTCGACCCCTTCGGCCAAGCCCTTGATGGCCAATCTGTTGGTATCCTCGCCGTCCACCTGCACCTGGCCCAGCATCGGTTTTTCCCAGTGCAGCCCATCCGCGCTTTCGGCTATCGCAATGCTCCTCAGATTCGCCGCAAAGTCCGAGACGCTATAGTACATGCGCCAGCGCCCGTCCTCCACCGGCACGATAGAGCTGGCAAAGCTCATGCAGCGCTTGCCGTCCGAAGGCCGGTCCGGCTCCAGGACGGTCCCCTGTTTCTCCACTGGTCCGGGCACTGGCTCCAGGTTGTGTGCCGCAGCGATGGCGGCATCGTCGAAAAAATAAATCATGCTATGGCTCCATTTTTCGCATTGATTTGCTGATTGCAAGCACAACGAATATGTTTTCCCGCTAGCGCCAATTCCAAGAGCTGCCCATCTTCGCAGGAGCGAGGGCAAGATTGTCCGCACAACCCGATACATCGCCAGCCCACACCCCTCCAGGCCACCGTGGCCCGCGCATCACCGGGCGCGCCGTATTCTTTGGTGCCCTCACCATTTTCTTCTCCTTCTGCTACATCGTCTACGTCGGTCAGGGCATGCGCGTCGGCAGCTATGTGCATTCGCAATTTCCCATGGCCGTGTTCATGCCCTTCGTGCTGTGGCTCTTCGCCAATATGGCCCTAAAGCGGCTGTGGCCCCAGCGCGCTTTACGCCAGGGCGAACTAGTGACCATTCTCTCCATGCTCTGGATCGTGGGCACCATCCCCCAGCTGGGCTGGATGAACTACTGGATACTGACCCTGGCCGGCCCCACGTACTTCGCCACCCCGGCCAACCAGTGGGCGGAGACCTTTTTTGCCCTGATGCCCTGGCACGTTTTTCCCGAATCAACGAGCCGGGTGATCGACTCGTTCTGGTACGGTCTGGCCGCCGGCCAAGACCTGCCCTGGGATGGTTGGGTACAGCCACTGGCCCAGTGGCTGGGCGTCTCGCTGGGCATGGTGGCT
>CENY01042250.1_pt1 | contig 18173 bp, 18 predicted proteins | sample 356181 | NCBI WGS metagenome assembly CENY01 (sample SAMEA2619840, study PRJEB7988) | marine metagenome | isolation source: saline water (ENVO:00002010), including
CAAAGACCCTCATCGACTCGTGTCGGAAACTAGGCAGCCGCCGCTCAAACAGAGTTCGAGCGATGAATGACAACACTCGTTTCTAGGTAAGGTCACCGTCCAGCCAAGAATCTCTCAGCATCCTGATTCAATACATCCACAATCAGCGAGTGCTGGTCATACTCCGGGAGCTGTTCTTGGAGTTCCTCTTCATAAACATCCGCCAAATGACGGTAATGCAACTCCGCCTCGTCGAGTTCCCCTAACTCAATGGCTGCCTCGGCTGCTGCAGCCAAACCAAGCAGGTGGTCGGGGTCCCTTTCCAGGATCTCGAGCGCATTGTCCAGCGCAGCCTCAAGATTCATCGCCGTCCTGTTCAACATCGAGAGGTGAAATAGGCCATCCAAGGTCAGTGGTCGTGCTCTCTGATAAGCCGCGATGGCCATCGGAAGAAACGCTCGGGCCTGCGCACTGTCACCCGCGCTTGTTGCTTGCATGACCCGGTTGAACAACCGGTCAGCAGCCTCAATAGGGGACATATTCGAAATGTCAGGAGCGGCCCCTCCGGTGGCCAGGCCTTCAGCAGGGAGCCCTTGCTGAATTGGGCCACTTGTCGACGGAACCGGTCCTGGCCCTGGTCGAACCATCGACAAGCCCACAAAAAGGATCAAAGCAAACATCGTCACACCAGCGATCCACCATGGCAGCGTTTGGCCGCCTATGACAACTTCGCGCGCAGCCTCAAGGCGAGGGGAACGCCCTTGGCCAGCGGTCGCCTCCCCTCCCTGTGACAGTTGAGCTCCGCACTGTCCACAGAAGTTCGAGCCGAAAGAGATCTTGGCTCCGCACTGACTGCAGAACCGACCCCCTAGATCAGCACCGCAGTCTTGGCAGAAGTTACCGGAAGCCGGGCGACCGCATTCAGAACATGCTGGATTTCGAGGAAGCAATGACGTCACCGAATTGCGTTAAAGAGTAGGGGCCAGGTGGCCATGGTCTGCGCTCGATAATTGGGCTGAAAGCCGAAGAGAACGACCGAGCCCTCACCCAGCGAAGCCTCGAGGATTGCCGGCTGTCCAGCCACGTGCTCCCCGCCTAGAACCCATCCCGAGAGCAGGGGGTCGCCCGCGCCATAGCGAGCCAGCACGCTGACCCGCGGATCGTCCACCGCATAGGCCATGCTCGAGCGCCAATACCAAGCGGACACCTCCGTTTCCATCCCCTCCGCGATCTCCGAATCGGGATCGAGCTCGAGACGAAGGATCGATCCCGGGATGTAGAAATCAGTGTTCCGCAAACGATCGGTGAGATCCGAGATTCTCAGGTCGAATAAATCGCGCAGATAATCGGTCGCCGCCTCAACACCTATGGCGCGCCCACCTCCCTCGACAAAGGCCTTTACCTCGGAAGCCCCTGCCTCTCCAAGGCCGCCCGCGTACTGCGGCGGCACTGTGCCTTCACCATGACCCTGAGCGATTGAGCGAGCACCCTGCGCCTGAAACAAAAGAACATCGTACTCTGACAGTGCCCCTCCCTGAATGTCTGCATCATGCAGCGTATCGTAAGGCATATCGTGCTGATCAAAGACCCAGCGTTGCCACCCTTCAGGCATGGGCTCTTGCCACGACTTATACATAGCCACCCGCGGCCCATCAGCTGCCGATAACCGCTCTGGCAAGCGGAAGTCAAACTCCGGGACACCCAGCGGCTCGCTCAGTGGCACGTCCAAAGGACCGTCGACAGCAACGGCTTCGAAATCGAGCAGGTAGCCGAGCGTATGCGCAGTCACATCATACGGCCTTTGTGGGGGGCCACCCGGATACTCGCGCAGATCTGGATATTCCTGGATCTCAAGCATCGTGTTAGCGAAGCTCGCATAAGGCTGATTCATCGGGACCACCAAGCTCCCAGCCGGAAAGTCGACTCCATCCGCCGTGAATGCGGCCTCAGCGGTATAAACCTCCACGTCTCCCATCGTCAACGTTCTCAGTGCATACGTCACTCCGGGATCGTTACCCTGACCACTAGGAATGATCCATGCGGTTGGCCAGGTATCCCACTTCTGGACGGCCCGCTGGTTCACGCCATAGAAATTCTCAAGCCAATAGCGGCGATTGCGAGCAGCATTTGTGAGGAGGGCCATAGCTCCTGCTTTCTGGTACTCAACGATGTCAGGTAATCCCCATGCCCCTCCCCTCCAAGGGCTCGGGAAGTTCCACGATCGCCTTGACGCGTTGAAGTTGCGACCTGGACCTAGAACCTCAGGCGGAACAGTTACTGGCGTGGCCATCCGCGCCGAAGCGGTTTCCGATAAAATTCGTGCAGCGCCGTGATAGTGCATATAGGCCCGCGCGGGTGTATACGCATCGTACTGCGCATTTACGACCACTCCCTTTTTTCCCTGAGCAGTCAACTCAGCCGCCATATATGTACCCAGTTGCGATACCGCTGCGGTCAGCGCGGGATCAATGTTCGGCTCCCAGGGCTCGATGTAAGGTGGGAAAAAGATGCGGGCCCCGCTCCCACCCATCTGGTGCACATCATGCACTATCTGTGGATGCCACTGGTTGTGGGCTTTCTCCACTGTCAGGATCGTTTCCTGTTGGGTGAAAGCATACCAGTCTCGGTTGTTATCATGGCCCACGTAATAATGATAGAGCCATGGCAACGGAGCAGCTTCATACGGTGTCCCCACAAGTTCCATATACCAATCCGTGACCCACTGAAGGCCGTCGGGGTTGAGCGAGGGCACCTGCAAGAGAATCACATTGTCGAGAATCTCTCGGACTTTCTCCGAGTCGGAACTAGCAAGTTCATGCGCCAGGGTCGCCGACATCTGGCTTGCACCCACTTCCGTCGGGTGAATCCCTTGCGTGATCAGGACAACGGTTTTCCCCTCGTCCAAAAGCCACGCGAGTTCTCCCTCTCCGGACACCATCCGTGGATCAGCTAGCTTCATTTGAATCTCATGAAGCTCCTCGAGTCGGGCGTGATTCTCTGGGCTAGTGATGGTAAGCATCACAAAGGGGCGCCCTGCCGTTGTAGCGCCGAGTGTGTCTACCTCCACTCGACCGCTAGCCTCCGCAAGCACCTCGAAATAAGACGTCAGCGCCCCCCAATCAGCGAGCTTCCGGTGTTCCCCTATCTCGTGCCCAAAGTGCTCGAGAGGGGTCGGCACCATTTGCCCGCCTGCGGGCGCAATCAAAAGCAGAGCGGCTGAAGCCGCTAACACGAACTGCCGGACCAAGAGAGCCTCCCTAGCCGCACCCCCTCACGGATCCGGCAGCAGAGTATTACTAGTTGCCACCCAAATGGTACCAATCTCCGATGTGGGCTGCAACGGACAAGGCCCGGCCCGGCCCCTAAAGGCCCGTAGGTTGATCGATAAAATGGGCCTGCAGCCCGAACCGATCCGCTAAATGCCGGCCAACCGCCTTTACGCCAAACGTCTCGGTAGCATAATGACCCGCTAATAGAACCGATGTTCTAAATTCGGCGGCGTCGAAATATGCGTGATGGGAGACCTCTCCTGTCACGTACGCGTCTAGGCCGGCCTGAGCAGCCTCCCGAACAAAGGATCCGCCGCCACCTGTCAGCACCCCAACAGACCTCACCGTTTCGGGCCCGCCCGGCAGCACCTGCACGACCCCGCCGCCCACGGCCCCCTCGACTCGAGTAACGAGCTCCTCCAACGCTACTGCCTCCGAAAAGCTACCGGAGACACCAATATCCCAGCCAGCATACGCTCCGAGACGGCCCTGAACCTCTAGCCCCAACGCGGCAGCCAGCAGAGCACTGTTCCCAACCTCCAAATGAGAATCCAGGGGGAGATGGACACTATAAAGCCCAAGCCCAGCCTCAAAAAGGAGGCGGAGTCGGCGTTCGTGTCTTCCCACAACTGGCTCCAGCCCTGACCAGAACAGCCCATGGTGGACGACCATCAAATCCGCCCCTATCTCCACTGCCGCCCGGATCGAGGCCTCGGAGGCGTCCACCGCGGTTGCGACTGTAGTAATCTCGCTCGGCCCCCCTACCTGGAGCCCATTTAGGGCGTTCGGATAATCCGGATGCTCCTCAACCCTGAGCCAGCCGTCTAAATATTGGAGCAGAGGTTCTAGTTTCATCAGATCGCCAACGGCGGGCTGGGCATCAGGTAGCCGCCCCGTCCCGGGATGGCTTCGCTGATGGGGACCGCGAGCCCAGAGTGCTAGCATCGACCTTTGGCTGGGTGCCTTTGGTGGCCTCCGCGCCCATCTCAACTGTCCCGTTAAGCACGGCCCCCTCTTCTAACTGCATACGGCGCGTCTTGACTTCGCCTTCTATGCGGGCTGTGCTTTTGAGCTCTAGCCTAGACGCGGCAACCAGAGACCCTTCAACACGACCTGAAATTACCGCGTCCTGCGTGAAGACTTCGCCGGAGACAAGGCCCTTCTTGCCGACGACCACGGCCTTTCCCGCCTTTATTGAACCACTGACGTTCCCCTCCACTCGGATTGTGCCGTCACTTTCGCAATTTCCTACCACCGTCATCCCTGGCGCTATGATGGAAATCACAGCATCCCCAGCTCCCTGATCGTTCTGGCGCTCGCGTACCATTCGGTCTATCGCCTCATTTAATGATTCGTGTGGTTAAATCTACCCCCACAAAGGGCGTTAGCACCACAGTGACGACCAACACTGACAGGCACCCAAAACAAGAAGGGGAAAGGCGACCCACTGGCCTAGCCGGGCTGCTCAACGAACCCAAGGGGGTCCACCGGCTTCCCTTCCACAATCACCTCGAAATGCAGGTGGGGCGCGCTAGAACGACCAGTAGAGCCACTGAGCGCAACAACTTGGCGGGCGTGCACCTCCTCCCCGCGCTCCACGAAGGTCTCGGACGTATGCCCGTAAAGGGTCCTGACTTCGGAGCCATGGTCTATGACAACAAATCGGCCGTAAACGGCATCCTCCCCAACCTCAACTACAACTCCGTCCCCTGCTGACCATATGTAGGAGCCTGAAGGGACAGCAATGTCTAGGCCGGGATGGCCCTCGGCTGCACCAGAGTGAAGGCCCTGGGTCACGAAACCGCGCTCTGAAAGAGGCCAGAAAGAAGGGGGAGAGCCCCGGACAGGCCCCCCACCAGACTGGGCGTCGGGGCTAGGTTCCGCTAAAGGAGGGAATAAGCCCCGGGGCGCTCCGACGCCCGCGTCACCTGACCCAAACATATCCCGAAGCTGAAGATACTGCGCCTCCATCTGCCCAAGTTGCTGAACAAGATCCTCGACTCTCTCAAGATCCCTGCCCATGCGAACCAGCTCTTGCTCGAGCTCAGAAGCTCGGGCTGACCGAACGGCAAGCGGCCACCAAGTGAAGATTATCAGAGACACACCCATGGCCGCCAAGGCAACCACCAGCCCAAACGCCCGTAAGGCTCGATAAGAGGTGCTGAAGCTACGCGTCTCTCGATCGCCCGACGGGATGAGGACGATGTTTAGTCGCCCCTCGTCTTTCCCAGACATCACTCGATGACGTCGCCTACGCTTAGGCCCGTCATCTGCTCAAAAAGACGCTCGAAGTCTTTGGGGCCATGGTATTGAATTTCAATTGAGCCCTTCCCTGAGCGCGCGGGCTTCACTTCAACGCGAGTGCCGAGGTAGCCTCGGAGCGCATCCTCTAAGGCCCTGGTGACCGCATCTTTCTCCCGCGGCTTGCGTTTGCGCCTCCCCCGCGACGCCCCTGCGACCCGGCGCTCCATCTCCCTAACGGACCACCCCTCCTTCGCGGCCTCACGAGCCAGCGTTCCAGCAATTACAGGGTCATCGACCGAAAGCAACGCCCTAGCATGCCCCTGGGTGAGTGCCCCGGATTCCACAAGCTTCCGAACAGATATGGGGAGCCTCAGAAGCCGAACCAAGTTGGCAACCGTCGATCGGTCCTTGCCCACCGCCTTGGCAATCTCAGCGTGCTTCATATCAAAGCGCTGAGCCAGAGACTCGTAACCCTCCGCCTCCTCCAAGGGGTTTAGTGCTTCCCGCTGCAGGTTCTCTACAAGAGCGAGCACAAGTAGTGTCTCGTCATCGGCTTCGCGCACAATAGCAGGGACTTCCGTCCATGAGAGGCGCTTCAGTGCTCGAAACCGGCGCTCACCCGCAACAATCTCAAAACGCCCTTCAATCCCCGGTGCAGGCCTAACTACTAGCGGCTGGAGCAGGCCGTTTTCCCGGATGGACGACGTTAGGCCACCGAGCTCGGCTTCCGTGAAAACCCTTCGGGGCTGTACCGGGTTCGGCACAATCGACTCCAAAGAAAGCTTTTGCACATCACTTTCCGTTGCCTCGGGCTCCAAATATTCCCCCAAGAGAGCCCCGAGCCCTTTTCCGAGCCGGTCACGACCCATATTTGACACCTCTGTCATTCTGTCACCTCCAACTTCATCCGGCGATCAATCACCTCACTCGCCAGCGCGAGGTATGCCTGGGCCCCCCGAGAAAGGACGTCGTATTGCACTATTGGCTGACCGAAGCTCGGGGCTTCCGCTAGCCTGACGTTTCTTGGGATCGTAACCCGGTACACCTTTGGGCCAAAATATTCCCGTGCCTCCGCGCTAACCTGGCGGGACAGATTTAACCTTTTGTCATACATCGTTAGAAGAACTCCCTCCACATCAAGCTCCGGGTTAAGCCCTCTTTGGACCAGCCGAATCGTGCTAAGAAGCTGGCTCAAGCCCTCAAGGGCAAAGAACTCGCACTGAATAGGGATGAGAACAGAATCCGATGCTGTAAGGGTATTCAGCGTCAGAAGCCCCAATGAAGGCGGACAGTCAACGAGTATGAAGTCATAGCGATCCTTTACTGTCTCAACCGCGCGCCTCAGGATCGTCTCTCGGCTAGCCGCCGACACCAGCTCGATCTCAGCCCCTACTAAATCACGAGTCGACGCAGCCACGTCCAGGTGCTCTAGGTGAACCCCCTGATGAATCGCGTCGGCTAAGGGTGCATGCCCTATCAAAACGTCGTAAACACTAGGGTGATCCTGCCCCTGCTGAATACCCAACCCGCTTGTCGCATTACCCTGAGGGTCAATATCGAGGATCAACGTCCTCTTTTCGGCTACAGCAAGCGACGCTCCGAGATTGATAGCCGTGGTTGTCTTGCCCACTCCGCCCTTCTGGTTCGCTATCGCTATGACGTATGTCATTAAGGCCACATTGAGGATTATCGAGGGGGCGCAATATAAGGGACATACAGGGGGGCACGAAACCTGCTAGGAGGGCTTATTAAGAAGGCAGCTGCGCGCCTGAGCCGGAAAACTGCTAGCAGGAAAGACAAAAGCCTCCGAAAACAAGTGGCCCAGCCTGTTAAGCGGCCCCGGGACGCCTTGTTTCACGTGAAACAGGCAGGCTGGCGCCCTAACCCCTCCTCCTTAGGGGCTAGAACGAAGCCTTCTCACCTCGAGCACGAGATTCTGAAGGTCGGCGGGCGAGACTCCCGGAATCCGGCCGGCTTGTGCCAACGAGCTAGGCTTGGTCTCGCTAAGCTTCTCTCTCGCTTCCCACGAGACCGTAACGAAATCCATATACGGGAGGTCCTTGCTTAACAGAAAACCAGCCTGATCTCGTAATCGCTTAGCTCTTTCGCGTTCTCTTTTTACATAGCCGGCGTATTTTAGCTCTACCTCGACGGCGGCTAAAACTTCATCTGCAAGATCGCCCTTGGGGGGCTCCTCAGCCAAAGACACCAGTGAACGCGCACTCACTCCTGGCCTCTTCAACAGCTCTAGCGCGCGAACCTTCTGCTGGATCGGGCTCGACCCGGCTTCATCCAGAATCCCTGATGCTTCTTCTGGGGTAACCGACGTGGCCCCGAACCAGGCCATAACTCGATCTTCTTCTTTAAGCCGCAAGCCCAGCGCGTCGGCCTGATCGCTTGTGAGCAGCCCCCTGTCCCGAGCCAGCATACCGATACGGCGCGCTGCATTGTCCTGCCGGAGCAGGAGCCTAAACTCAGCGCGAGAAGTGAATAGCCTGTATGGCTCATCGACTCCCCGGGTTACGAGATCATCGACCAAGACCCCGATGTAAGCCTCGTCTCGCTCTAGTACAAAAGGCTTCTCCCCCCTCACGCTCAGTGCGGCATTGATCCCGGCAATAACGCCCTGTCCTGCTGCCTCTTCGTAACCTGTTGTGCCGTTTATCTGACCGGCCAGAAACAACCCCGGGTGAGTCTTCAACTCTAGCGTGTGGCTCAGCTGGTGGGGAGGAAAGTAATCGTACTCGATCGCGTATCCCACCTTGGTCATGTTCGCATCTTCAAGGCCAGGAATCGTGCGCAAAAACTCAAGCTGAACCTCAGCCGGGAGAGAAGTAGAGAGGCCGTTTACGTATAGCTCTGTCGTGCTCAGCCCCTCCGGCTCCAGAAACACTTGGTGCCTCGGTGCCTCCGGAAAGCGAACCACCTTGTCCTCTATTGAGGGGCAGTAGCGCGGGCCACGGCCTGCTATCTCCCCACCGTAAAGCGCGCTTCTCTCAAGGTTTCGGAGAACAACATCCTTCAATCCGTTGCCGGAATACGTGATCCAACACGGAACCTGAGCGGGCACTATCTCCTGCGCATAAGCTGCGAACCGGTACGGTATATCATCTCCATCTTGCCGCTCGGTCTTCGTAAAGTCGACGGACCGCCCGTCGACACGCGGTGGCGTGCCCGTCTTGAAGCGCCTCACCTCAACCCCGAGATCCTCTAGACCCTTCGCCAACTCAACCGAGGGGGCCTCACCCGCTCTTCCAGCCTCGACGCCAGCCGTCCCCCCCACATGGATACGCCCTCGCAAGAAGGTCCCTGTAGTAATAACAAGGCAAGAGCCCGTGAACTCCAAGCCTCCCTTGGTCCGGACTCCAACAACACGTCCCGAGTCAACCAGCAAGTCTGCGACCATGTCCTGGAAGAGATCTAGCATTGGCAGGCCATCAAGCACCCTACGCACAGCCACTGGATACATTGACCGATCACACTGGGCTCGAGGGCCCCAGACAGCTGGCCCCTTAGAGCGATTCAGCATGCGAAACTGAATGCGCGAGGCGTCAGTCGCCTGACCCATGACCCCTCCAAGGGCATCGACCTCGCGCGCGACAACCCCTTTCGCGACCCCGCCAATCGCAGGGTTGCAACTCATCTGCCCAACCCTAGACAGATCAGGGGAAACCAGAAGTGTCCGAGCACCAGCTCTAGCTGACGCCGCTGCGGCTTCTACACCGGCGTGCCCTCCCCCTACGACAATGACTTCATAGGAATTGCGCATGCACGGAAAAAAGGTCGGGGGAAACTGACATTGCTACCGGTAGATCGAATGCACGCCAAATCTCGGCAAAGTAGCTTGAGATGGCGACCCGCAAAGCTCCTTCAGTCGCCTTTCCTACCCGTTGCATCACTTCCCTATGCAGAACTCCCGGAACACTACGTCGAGCACATCATCTGCTGACACGGCGCCTAACAACTCTTCTAGCGCAGTCTCTGCAGCCCGCAGGTGCGTAGAAGCCACTTCTGCCGGCAGCCCTTGGTCAAGAGCCTCGCTGAACGCTTCAACCTCCACTTTCGCAGCCCTTAACCCTCGTGCTTGTCGACCGCGCGTGAGCACAGGCACACCTTGCTCCGCCGTTACAATGCTTGAATAAACAAGCTGCGGCAGCACCTGACGGATCTCCTCTAGGCCGGCCCCACTCTCCACAGACACCTGGACTCGCGCAGCTGTCCCCTCTGGATCCCAATGTTTCTGGGTTTTTGCAATGTCGGCCTTGGTATTCACCAGCACGACTGGCGCCCCATCATGCGCCTCGATGAACGCTCGGTCTTCTTCCATCGGGCCTTCATCCGCGGAGACACAGTAGAGGACTACATCTGCTCGACCCAGATAGCCTCGTGCGATTTCGATACCCTTCTGCTCTATATTTCCCGCTGGCTCCCTTAGTCCCGCCGTATCCACAAGCCGAAAAGGAAACCCTCCAATCTGAACCACGGCCTCAATGGCGTCCCGGGTTGTGCCAGCCTCTTCGCTGACGATCGCCCGCTCTTCTCCCAACAATGCGTTGTATAGAGACGATTTACCCACGTTAGGGCGCCCTGCAAAAACCGTGAGCGCTCCCTCCCTAAGTAGCTCGCCCTCCGGAGCGGTTGCCAACATGAGTTCGAGGTCGGCAACCATCCGAGCCGCTTGATCTGCGACAGCTGTAATCGGGACGGGGGGCTCGTCCTCCTCGGGGAAATCAACATGATGAGCCAACAACCCCTCGAGTCGAAGCAGCCGCTCACGCAGATCAGACACCCTCCTCGAAAGACCGCGCTCCATCTGGACCAACGCAGCTCGGTGCAAAGCCCTGCTTCGCGCGTTGATTACATCTGCCACAGCCTCTGCTTGTATCAAATCCAGCTTCCCGTGCAGGTAGGCCCTTCGGGTAAACTCACCCCGGTCGGCTATCCTAGCCCCACTCCGTTGACATGCCTCTACAACAAGCTCTGGGACCAACCACCCCCCGTGGCACGAGAGCTCCACCATATCCTCTCCTGTGTAACTCCCTGGAGCCTGAAAGCGGGTAACGACAACCTCATCTATCACTTCGCCCGTGTCAGGATCGGTTAGGCGCCGCAACGAAGGTTCTCTAACACTCGGCATGGGGGCAGTTTTCACCAAAAGTGCTCTAAGCACATCTACTGCACCCGGGCCGCTTAGCCTAACTACCGCTAAGGCACCCACCCCGGGTGGTGTCGACAGCGACACTATCGTGTCGACGTCCATGGTCACCTCAGCACAAAGTCCGCGTGCGCAGCTTAGTCGCCATCGCTTAGCGTAAGCGCTGGCCCTTGGCGCATCCGTTTACGTTCGCGAGCAATCCAGATTTGCTGCGGCAGGGTCGCGATGTTTGCTGTGGCGTAGTAAAGGTTCAACCCGCTTGCCAAATTCATGAAGATGAAAAGCATCATTGGCGGCATGATGTACATCATCATTTTCATCTGCGGGTTGTCGGTATCGAGCGATCGAAGACTAATCCACTGCATCAGGAACATTGAGACCGCAAGCAAGACAGGAAGGACATAGAACGGATCCTTCGCCGAGAGATCTGGGAGCCAGAGAAACGGGACCCCGCGTAATTCGATTGTGTTTTGAAAAACGAAGAATAGAGCGATCAGCACCGGCCAAGGCAGCAACATTGGGAGACAACCGGCCAGCGGGTTAAAGCCGTGCTCCTTGTAAAGCTTCATCATTTCTTTCTGAAGCTTCTCCGGATTGTCCTTGTGTTTGTCCTGGATCTGCTTAACTAAAGGCTGGACCGCCATGTTCCGCAGCTGTGCCTTCATTGCTTTATGGTTAAGCGGGAATAGCACTACTCGCATCATCACACCGAAGACAATCAAGACCCAGCCGTATCCCATACTGAACTGGGTGTGCAAATAGGTCAGAACTGTCATGATAATGGACACGAACGGCCGAATTATTGGCCTAAAAAAGCGCCACCCGTACGGGTTAACCTCTTCCATTCCGTCACCAAGCGACGACAGCAGAGCATACTGCTGCGGTCCGATGAACAAGCGGTAAGCATACTCCTCCCCACCTGACACCGTTCGAGCCACCCCAACACGGACCCTCTCGGGCAGGTCTGCCGGGCGCACTAGCAAGCCTCCCAGGTATCCGGTGTCCTCTACCAAATCGTCCCTCGCACCCGACAGAATTGCCGCAACAAAAAACTTGCTCCGAAAGGCAGCCCAGACGAGCGGCCCTTCTATAATCTCCGGATCGGCCTTGTCTAGCATGGTAGACCGAATGCCATCCTGGAGGTGGTTGTAGACGTAGGCCATCGATCGCTGCTCGAGCGCCGAGTCAGCTTCGGCATATGCCAAGCCCTCGCCAAGGTCCGTGACCAGAAGCGCCCGAGTCACTCCATCCATAGAGCCACTAATACCGATGGTGTAATCGTCGGGATCGAATGTGTAGCTGACCCGGTATGTGAAGTTGCCGCTCGGGTGATCGTAGACAAAAGCCAGAGGCTTCGCCCCACCCTCCGCAGTTAAATTAAGACCGCCAGCAGGCTCTACACGGAACACTGCATCGGTCAGATCAAGCGTGTCCTGCTCCACAACCACCTTGCTACCCAAGTAGCCAGACGCTCCATCCGGGACTACCTGAACCGGCCCGCCTCTGTTAATGGCCTGGAAGTCCAACAGCTCCGCTGAAACCAGTTGCGCACCGCGACTAGTGAAGATGTAGCGGTACAACGGCCCCTCGACGACAACATTCTGGACCGGCAAGCTTGCGTCTTCTTCCGCTTGGTCAGCGCCAGGGACCCCTGAAGGCTGGCTATCACTCGCTTGTGACGAGGGTGGCAACCCTCCCGACTCGGGGCCTCTGAGGGGCTCACTGGTCTCGACCGGACCCGTAGCCACTACATCCTCCATGGGCGGCGGCGGGAAGAGCCGGTTGGTGCCTATCAAGACAGCCAACATCAAAGCTATCGCTAGAACAAAGCGCATCTCTGTCTTCATGGACGTATCGCTCGTTTAGCTTGTGGCTCTAAGATTTGCGATCTGTTTTTTGTCTCTGGGCGTTGAGCTACGCGGGCCGGGTCACTCGCTCTTACCCTGACCGGCGGTACCGGGTCGAGTCCGTGGCCGCCCCAAGGGTGACAACGCATAATCCGCAAAAATGCAAGCCAGCCCCCCCGCAACGAACCATGCTCAACTAAGGCCTCTATCGCGTAACTAGAGCAACTCGGCGAGAAGCGGCATGCTGCAGGCGTCCAAGGCGAAATTGCCAACCGATAGAGACGAACCATCGCTATCAAACCCTGTCTGAGCACCATGCCTCCACCGCTGTCCTGATCTCCGACTCAAGAACCGTATACTCCGCACCATACGCTGATCTCTTCGCACGCACGAGCACATCCGCAGGAACGCCTCGCTCGCCAAGTACCGGCAGTGCCAAACGGCGCCCTATTTCTCGTAGCCGCCGCTTAACGAGATTACGCTCCACAACGCTGTGTCCGTACCTGGGAACAATGAGCCCCAGCCGAGAGTGTAAGCCAGGAGAAGGCCCGAAGAAAATCTCCACGTGCGGCTTCTTCTCTCTTTGCCCCTGCTTAAGCAACTCACGAATTTCAGACCCTCTGTGGATCCGCGTTCCTCGCGGTAACTTCTCGGCCCTACCCGGGAGCGCTTTCGTAGAGCCTACTTGCCGCCAATCTTGACGACCAACTGGGTACGCCCACGCTTCCGGCGCCGATTTAAAGCCTTCCGGCCACCGGCGGTCTTCATGCGGGCGCGAAACCCGTGCTTGTTCACCCGCTTTCGGTTGCGCGGTTTGTATGTCGGCTTCATTCCTGCCAGCCCGATCCTTGGTTGTACTGCGGCTATCGACGAGCTTACCAAGATAGTCGGGGCGCCCCAAAACGGTCAACGCCGATCGCCCCTTAAATAGCTCTAACCCCTTTGATTCGGGGCCTTTTCGGGCATTTTGACATTTATGGAAAGGCTCTGTAGGTTCGACCCCCCTCGCTATTGAGCAGTCTGTATAGCGGCCCCTCTTAAGACCGGAACAACAGCCCAACATGCCCTTCAGCCGATCCCGCTTCGAAGCCTCCCGCCTAACGAGCGGCAGGGATGAGATCGGCGCAAGGAAGGCCTCATGGAGCTGACCACACAAGACGTCTGGACGGCAATTCTTGAACAAGTCCGCGCGCTCGTGCCGGAGCACGCCTTCCAAACCTGGATTGCTGGAGCTAGGTGTGTCGCTGTTTCGGCAGACGCGCTTGTGATCGAGACGCAAAGCCCCTTCCATGCAGAGTGGCTGGAAGACAAATACGGAGACCTGATCAAGGAAGCGGGAGCAAGCGTCCTAGGTTACAAAGTCCTCCTGTCCGTTAGTAGCGGTCCTTCCGAAGAAGGGGGCGTCCTGCCGGCGGTCCTCGTCGAGCCATCTACGGACATCTTCGCTGGAAAAGAAGCGGGGTCGACCCTGCAAAGCGGCTCAGTGAGCAGGCGCCCGGCACCAAGCCCGGCTAGTCCGCCATCTTCATCGCCGGCAGACCCCGGCCTCTTTAGTCGATACACCTTCGACCGATTCGTGGTGGGTGGCAACAATCAGCTGGCGGATGCTGCCGGGCGCGCAGTTGCGGACAACCCGGGCCAGCTCTACAACCCGCTATTCCTCTACGGTGGAGTAGGCTTGGGCAAAACACACCTCATGCACGCCATCGGACATGCATCGCTAAGGATCGACCCAAGCCGGCGCGTGGCCTATGTATCCTCCGAGCAGTTCACCAACGAACTAATCCAGGCTATACGCAAGGGCGCCACGGATCGTTTTCGCGCTCGTTATCGGCAAATCGACTTACTGCTCGTCGACGACATCCATTTTCTTAGGGGAAAGGAGAGCACCCAAGAAGAGTTCTTCCATACCTTCAACGCGCTGTACGACGCCCAAGGCCAGATAGTGGTCACAAGCGACAGGCCTCCTCGTGAGATGGAGGGCTTGGAACAGCGCCTAGTCTCACGGTTTGAGTGGGGTCTCGTGGTGGATTTACGCCCGCCTGATTACGAGACTCGCATGGCGATCCTGCGCACCAAGGCGGAGGACGAAGGGTTAGATCTCGCCGGAGACGTCATCGACTACATTGCCCATGCCTGTTCGTCTTCAGTTAGAGAGCTAGAGGGTGCGGTCCTTAAGCTTCTCGCTGTTTCCTCGGTATGGAACGAAGAGATAACCCTTTCTTTTGCTAAGCGCGTTCTGGCTCTCAGAAGGCTGGAGAGGAGGCAAAGAGGGCCGGTTGCTTCTCCAGATCGAATCACCCAGCTCGTTGCCAGTCAGTGGCGTGTGCGCCCCGAAGCCCTCTCTTCGAAGTCACGGTCTAAAAACATAGCCGAGGCTCGTCACGTAGCGATGTACGTGGTACGCGAGCTACTCGGGACCCCGCTTCAGGGTATCGGGATGCTTTACGGAGGACGAGACCACTCCACTGTTTTGTATTCGATTCGAAAGGTGGCATCTAGGATGGATGGCGACGAGGCCTTCCGGGACCGGGTCGAGGAGGTAATTGCGGAACTAAAAACAGACCATGCTAGAGTTTTCCACGGCTAATGTGAACAAGTGTGGAAAACCCCTCGTTTTTCCACGGTCAAAAAACAGAAATTTCTACCACTTGAGAACTTTAAACATTTTTCCACCAAAAGTTTATCGGAGCGAAATAGATCGTTTTTACAGACAGGGCATAAGGAAACGGAGTCTTATTGGGTACAAGATTCCACAAAACCACAACACCTACTACGGCTATGTTTTTTGTAAGTAATAAGAGATAGTATCTAGGTTATGTGAGAAATCTTGTTGACCTTAAGGTCGCACGGCAAAGACCATCAGGAGCATCATCCCGATGAATTTCACCATCACTCGGCAAAACCTTCACAAAGGTCTTGCTGCGGTCTCAGCTAGCATTCCATCGAAGACTACTCTTCCAGTTCTATCGAACATCCTCTTTGAGGCTTCTGAGGATGGCGTATGGATGAGTGGTACAGACTTAGATGTTGCTGTGCGAGTCAAAGTTCTCGCTGACGTAAAGACACCCGGCAGCCTTACGGCACCAGGTAAAAAACTTCAAGAGATCACTCGAGAGTTACCAGATCAACCGGTCGAAATTACAACCCGCGGAGATCAGATCGAACTGATATGCGGAGCAAGTCAATTCAAATTAAATGGCTTGCCGGCAGATGAGTTTCCAACCCTAGCAGAGGTCGATTTCTCAGAGGGTATTTCCGTAACTGGAAAAGACCTCAATGCACTGATTCACCATACATCTTTTGCTGTATCCACCGAAGAAAGCAGGCCTATCTTGAACGGTGTTCTGTGGGAACTGAGAGATGGTGAGATGAAAATGGTGGCGACTAATGGACACAGACTGGCACGCATGAGTGTCAAGGTTGAAGCTACAGGAACGACTTCCGCAGATTTTATAGTCCCACCAGCAGCGTTAACTCAAGTGCAACGGTTGTTTCAGGATGAGGATCAACTTGAGGTGGCACGTAGTGGAAACCACCTAGGGTTTAGGGCCGACAATACTGAGATATACACGCGCCTCATCGAGGGCTCGTATCCGAATTACGAGCAGGTTATACCCAAAGACAATGACAAGCTGGCCTTTATAGAGAAAAAAGCTCTTGCTTCGGCTGTCCGCAGAATGGCAGTTGTTGCCTCAGACCAGACCCACCGGATTCGTATGCGTTTCGAACCCGGCCGGGTTCATCTCAGTGTCCTAACCCCCGACCTAGGAGAGGGACATGATGAGATGGAGGTTGGATATGAAGGAGAGGAATTAGAGATCGGCTTCAACGCCAACTACTTACTGGAGGTTCTCCGTCACATACCCTCAGAAGAAGTGAAGTTGGCCTTTAGGGCACCAGAGAGGGCGGCGACAATAGAACCGGCAGGAGAGGACGCGGCGGATTACTTATGCCTAGTGATGCCACTCAGGTTGATTGATTAACTCGACTGAGCCGCCTCTAAAAGCTCTTTTCCTGTGTACAACGAGATGAGTGGTAACCCCTGAGCATTGTAGAGGGCTGCGGCATCTTCGGACCGGTTCACTAGGGTGATAACCCCCAAAACCTCAGCGCCATGGGCTCGAACAACATCGATGGCTTTTAACGTGCTCAGTCCTGTTGTCATTGTATCCTCTACCATAAGCGCCCGAGCATCTTTTGGGAGCCCGCCCTCTATACGTTGCCCAGTTCCGTGGTCTTTGGCGCTTTTTCGGACGGAAAAACCATCGATGATCCAACCCTCTAGGGCGCTTACATGCGCAATCGCGTAAGCGATAGGATCTGCCCCCATAGTCAGGCCGCCCACATGAGTCGGATCAAGACCATGGTCTTGAATTGCCGCATAAGCGACCCTGCCTACGAGCCTCTGTCCTTCCGCTGACATCGTAGTCCGACGGGCATCAATGTAGTAGTCAGACTTCGCTCCACTGGCCAGGGTAAAATCACCAAGGCGGACGGAGCGTTCGATAAGGAGTTTTCGAAGTTCGTCTTTGGTGGTCATAGCGGTGCTGTGTAGGCTGAGCGTTTAGTAGATGACAAGTTAACGGACTTCACCAGTTAGCCTTTCACGCACTTCGTCTGGAACTCGGATTGGTTTTCGGTCAGGGCCTATCCAAACGGCGGTAACGTTAGCGCGAGCGATGATGGCGGCAGGATTGTTGTCGAGGGCTATCTCCTGACAAAGGGTCATGCTGGTTCTGCGAAACGACTCGGCCCAAGTACGGACAAGCAGGTCGTCCTCCCTTTTCGCCTCTGCTACATAGTCTATTTCGATTCGAACCACAAAGATTGCCCAGCCTCGATCATCGAGAACGGCCCAGTCAAACCCGGCCTCTCTAAGTGCCTCGAAGCGCGCATGTTCGAGGTAGGAGAGGTACACCGCGTGGTTGACGTGCCCAAAAGAATCCAGCTCAGAGGTGCGGACTGTGAGCCTCGTGAGTGATACTGGAACTTCTTTTTCTTGGTTGATACCCATATCGAAAGATGGTGACTGACAGCAAGGCATCAAGCCGTTTGGGAGATTGACCTCTGCCCGAACAATCCATCACTTACCAGCCTGAGGGGGTTGCTGACCTAAGAGGAAGGGGGCCTTGGTGTCTGGATGGAAAAGGGTAGCGCGAGGGGTTCTTGGCCTGGGGGTAATTTTTGCCACAGCGGGATTCTTTCTTTTTGCCATCTTGACCGCCGCCGCCGCCGCCCTTGGACGACTTGAAGAGGAAGATCCTTTTTTCGCGATACTCGCCGGTACAGTGTGGGGTTTTGGTATTGGTGTAACATTCTCGGCGGTGTTGGCTGCAACCGGGAGTCGTTTTGTGTTCGAAAAACTCTCCATCTCTCGGGTGGCGATCATGGGGGCGCTGGGTGGCTTCTTGCTAGCAATACTTCTGATAAGCGGAACGAAGCTCGCAGGCAACGAGTTTACTGGCGTAACCGAAGCTCTAGTCTTTTTGCCCTTGTTGGGTGCTATCGCTGGATCGACCAGCTTGGTCATTGCTCGAAAGGCGGACGAACCTTCTTCCTAGTGGGCGCTTCAGGACTCGACCCAGCGACCCCTTGAATGTAAAGAATAGCTTACATTATGTAAGAGATGTCATACATTACGGCTCACTCCTCAGATATGGGCACACAAACATGTCA
>CENY01083713.1_pt1 | contig 18132 bp, 12 predicted proteins | sample 356181 | NCBI WGS metagenome assembly CENY01 (sample SAMEA2619840, study PRJEB7988) | marine metagenome | isolation source: saline water (ENVO:00002010), including
AAGTAATTGGCAGACTGAGAATCTAGCTGGTATAAGTGATCTGCTTGCAATTGCAGCTGCAGTCTCTGCTATGATGGGGTTCTATAGTTTCTCATTGCCAAAAACCGAACCTGTAAAAAATCCTCAAGATCCATTTGCCTTTATCAAGGCTTTCGGTATGCTAAAAGATAGAAATTTTTTAATTTTTATGCTTGTTGCATTTGTAGTTACTACAGAAATGCAATTCTATTACATACCTACTGGACCCTTTCTACTAGATATGGGAGCAACCGAAGCTTGGTTAACTGCTACAAAAACTGTAGCTCAAATTTCGGAGGTCCTTGTCCTAACCTTCTTATTGCACGTAGCCATAAAGAAAATTGGTATGCGTTGGACAATGTTCATTGGCATTATGGCATGGCCCCTTCGTTATCTTCTTTTTACGATTCCCAGTTTGCCAATAATTGTTGCAGCTCTTTCTCTTCATGGTTTTGGTTACGCTTTTTTTATGGTTACGGGAAACATTTATACAAATAAAAAGGCTTCAGATGATATGCGCGCTTCTGCGCAAGCATTATTTATTTTTGCTACATGGGGCATGGGCAATTATCTAGGAACTTTGTTTACAGGTTACATTTGGGATACATTTAAAACACCTTCTGGTGAGACAATTTGGTGGCAGTTTTTTCTTGTTCCTGCAGGTTTATGTATCATCATGGGATTAATATTTTTAGTTTTTTTCAGAGATGATCCAAAGGTAACGGAAGAGGATCTTAAAGGAGTATAAATAGCATGAGTTCGAAGCATTTAGGTATTGGTTTTGTAGGCGGTGGTTTCATCACTCGTTTTCATATCCAATCTTTAATTTCTGTAAGAAATGTTGATGTTGTAGGTGTGATGTCAAAAACAAAACAATCCGCAGAAGAATCCGCTTCTCTTGCGCGATCTATTGGGGTTGGTTCCAATGCAAAAGCCTACGATTCAATTACTGAAATGATAGCAGATCCTGAAATAGAAGCGCTTTGGATTTGCTCTCCTAATTTTGCTAGGATAGAGGCATTTGATGAAATTGCGAATGCAATTTCATCTGGAAAAGGAGAGCTGATTGGAGTTGCCTGCGAAAAGCCACTAGGAAGAAATTTTCATGAAGCTAAAAAAGTTCTAGAGCTTACTCAGAGCGTAGATCTATTAGATGGTTATTTAGAAAATCAGGTATTTTCACCATCAATAACTCGAGGTAAAGAAATCGTTTGGACTAGAGGTGCGGCCACAACTGGCAGGCCTTATCTTGCTAGAGCCGCTGAAGAGCATAGCGGTCCACATATGCCATGGTTTTGGGAAGGTACACTTCAAGGTGGTGGCGTTTTAAATGATATGATGTGTCATTCTGTTGAGGAAGCTAGATTTATGTTAACCGAACCTGGCAAGCCACGTGAATCGCTTACTCCAATAAGTATTAATGCTCACATGGACTGTTTAAAATGGCAACGTCCAGAATATGCTAAAATTCTATCTGATAACAGCAACGGAAGAACTGACTACTTACAAAAACCTTCAGAAGATTTTGCTCGCTCTTTAATAGAATATTTGGACGAAGATGGAAATAAGTTAATTGTTGAGACAACTACATCATGGTGCTTTGTTGGTGAGGGTCTCAGATTAAGCATGGAGTTGTTTGGACCTGAATACTCAATGTTTGTGAATACTCTCGATCCAGATCTTAAAGTATTCTTTAGTAGAAAAGTATCTGGAACCGAAGGTGAAGATCTTGTTGAAAAACAAAATGCTGAATCTGGTGGAATGCCAGTAGTGAGCAATGAAGCAGAGGTTTATGGTTATACAGCTGAAAACAGACATATGGTTGAATCTTTTCTAGAAAGGAAAAGACCAATAGAAAATTTTGATGATGGACTCGATGTGACTCGGCTTTTGATGGCTGCATATATGAGCGCTGAACAATCAAAAACAATCGAACTGCCAAATGCTGAAATAGAAAATTTTATACCCGCCGTTGCAAAGGGAGAATGGAATCCAAAAAAATGATCAAGAGAACATTGCAAATTCAACTTGTTTGTATATTGCTTTTTAGCTGCAACTCAAAATCAAAATCCGAATGGACCTATCTTTTTGATGGAAAAAAGGTTTCAGGATTAAGGGGATACCGACAAGACGCATTCCCAGATTCATGGGAAATAGTTAGTGGCGCTATGAAAACTAAACCCAAATACGGTGTAGATCTTATAAGTGAAGAAATTTATAAAAATTTTGAATTGGAACTTGAATGGAAGGTTGCAAAAGGTGGCAACAGTGGTATCTTTTATTACGCTACGGAAGAAGGAGACTTCATCTGGCAAACCGCTCCAGAAATGCAGGTTCTTGATAATGAAGTGCATGTAGACGGAAAAAATACCTTGACATCTGCAGGAGCCCTTTATGCCATGATTGCACCCTCAAAAAATGTTGTAAAACCCGCGGGCAAATTTAATAAGGTTCGCATAAAAGTATTGAATGGTAAAGTAGAACATTGGCTAAATGGTGTCAAGATTGTTGAATATATTTACCAAAGCAACGCAATGTGGCAACTAGTTGATAAGAGCAAATTTAAATCGATGCCTTTATTTGCTAAGGCCTCTCAGGGTCGTATTGGATTGCAAGGAGATCATGGTGAGGTTTGGTATAAAAATATCCGCATTAAGAGATTATAATTGAAGCGAAGAGATTTTATAAAAGATGCTTCACTTTTAGCTTGTGGAATTTCATTACCATTTGCAAGCACATCAATATTTTCAAGCTGCACAAGAAAAAATTCATTTGATATTTCATTGGCAGAGTGGTCTCTGCATCGTGCGCTATTTTCGAATGAAATTGACCACTTAGATTTCATTTCACTCGCTCGAACCGAATTTGAAATTAATGCAGTTGAATATGTTAACACTTTCTTTTTTAACAAAGCTAAGGATCAAAAGTACTTGAATGAAATGAAGGCTATATCAACAGACAACGGCGTGAAAAACCTTTTAATTATGTGTGACAACGAAGGTGATCTTGGAGATCCTCAAAAAAAAATTAGAAATCAAGCTGTTGAAAATCATTTCAAGTGGGCAGATGCGGCTAAGTATTTAGGATGTCATTCGATTCGAGTTAATGCAAGAAGCGATAATAATCTATCTAGTGAAGAGCAGTTAAATCTAGCAGCCGATGGTCTTATCAAGCTAGCTGACTATTGCAGTCCGTTAAAAATAAATACCATTGTTGAAAATCATGGAGGTCTCTCATCAAACGGTAAATGGTTATCTGATTTAATGAAAAAAGTTGACCATCCCAACGTTGGTACCCTTCCAGACTTTGGAAATTTTTTAATTGAGAAAGATAATTGGTATGATCGCTACTTAGGCGTTGAACAGCTTATGCCTCACGCAAAAGCGGTAAGTGCAAAAAGTCATGAATTCAACTCTAAAGGTGAGGAGTTAAGAACCGATTACAAAAAGATGATGCAAATTGTATTAGAATCAGGCTACAATGGATATATTGGTATTGAGTATGAGGGCGATAAGCATTCTGAATTTGAGGGCATTCGTTTAACTCGAGATCTACTAAGACAAATACGCAATACTTAATTTACCGCTCTCATCATCGATCGAGCTTTTCTAATGAGCAATAACTCATACCCTTGACTGTCCTTAGCAAGCGTTGCTAAATATCTTCTATATTTTGCTGAGTTGGATGGATTGTTTATATAATCGATAAGAATATCTTGCAATTTTTCATCTACATTATAAGGTTTTCCAACGCCTAGGTTTTGTGGCCACGTCATACTGATTTCTATTGATTTTCTAGCACCATCAAGTTTACTGTTTCTTATTTGTTCAATGGCTTTAGATAAATGAGCCCACTCAAATAATTGCCGACTCTCCATGCTCATTTCAGATGGCAAGACTTTAGACTGACTGAGGATATCAATACATTGATTAATTTTTCCATTATATAAAAGCGACTTCGAATGCAAAACGTGGACATTGAAATTATCTGGGAATTGCTCATACGCTTCTGATGTAATAGTTTCAGCAGTTTTCCAGCTACCTCTTCTTTGAAAGTATTGAGCTACGAACATTTTTGCAATCCAGGAATCTTTTGCTAAGTCCAATGACTGTCTCAAGTCTTTTTCAACATCATTTTTAACTCCATAAACCTCCCCAAGAGTCGCGCGTGATAAATAAAATGGCATTGAATTGGGTTTGCTTTCAAGACCGCTCATAAGACTCCAGGCTTCTTCATTTCTATCTTTTGCCCATAAATTAAGTGCAAGCAAGTAAGAAAACTTCCAATGCGTGTTTTCTTTTACTGCCCAATTGAGAGCAGAAATAGTTTCTCTGCGATATGGGAAGCAATAGTCAATAGACACACTTTCAACGGGCTTTAATAACTCAGGATTTTTTGATATAAAGGCATACCAAATTCTTGAAATTGGATCTAACCTATCGTTTTCAATTAATTTTTCAAAAAGCTTATAGGTATCTTTGCTAAGACCTCTATTGTAATAACTGATAGCATTTTCAAGATGCACCTGGTTTGCATATTCGTTTTGGACTAGAGAAAAATACGCATTCCAGTCTTTTTTTGATTGACTAAGTGTGGCTTTTTCTAAGTTAGCAAAATGATGTAGCGGGTCATGGTCAAGCAAAATTGATAGCTCTTTACGTGCTTTGCTATCATTGCCCATCAATCTATGAGAAATAGCCATAACTTCTCTAGCTTTAAAGTTTTTCTGGTTAAAGTTGATTGATTTTTGAGCATATTTAATAGCAAGATCAAGATTTTTTTCACGAAGAAAAATTTCAGACATCTCAAGGAATGCGGCAGAACGGTATTTCATAGACCTTGCTGCCCATCCAAATGACTCTTTAGCGTTCAAATTCATGTTGAGAGCACGATAGTGATTTCCAGCAATGAAATTTGCATTCGGGTCGTAAGTATTCAATTGAAGAACTGGTTCAATTAATCTTAGCCCCTTATCATACTGAGAGCTTCTAAACATAAGATCAGATAGTGCCATTCTTGAAGCATGATGATTTGGATCTTTATCTAGATTATTTTCAAAAATTTTACGTGCACTCTCATAACGCCTTTCTTTCAGCAATTCATATCCATTAAAATACTTCTGATCTATTTCATTTATCGAACTGAAATACTCCTTGTTTAACTTAAACTTGCGATTTAATTCATTAGCTTTTGAGTTTGAAGTTGCATGCAGATTTAATGCACGTACATCAATTTCATATTCGTTTGGGATACTATCTTTGAATGTGATCTTGTGAATCTTCATTGGTTTGAAATTTATTTTTTTCTCAAAAAGTGTTTTTGAGTTTGATTTGATCAACAGGGTTCCATCGGCAGGAATAAATGAGTGCAGAGCTATAGTTAGGCTATCAGAATGTTCTTCAATATTCATTACTCCATGTCTTGAAGCCTCGCTTATTCCTCCTATCTTTTGGACTGGAAACCAGTATTCCTCCCATTCATCAAAGGCATAGGGCTCAAATAAAGCTTTTCTTATCGGATTATTTTTTGACAAATCTTCTCGATATTGTACGAATTGCCTTCCTGCTTGAAACTCAATGTACTGACCGTCTGTATCAGTAAGATGATCTTCCCATATTTCACCAAGATCCGCTTGCGACCACAACCACAATTTCTGACCAGGCATTTCATCATGATTGGCCCAATGGCCAAAGCCATATCCATCATTATGGTAATAACCTCCAAAGAAATTCTTCCAGGATCCAACTACATGATATGATTTATGTCCTCCAAAGTCGTTGTTGCGATACAAACTGAGGTTAGTTTTTGATTCATCAATTGGCCAATCTTTAACTTCTCCATTATGCTTTAGATATTTGTTTCCAGGGAAAATCAGTTCGAGATCTTCTTTGGCAAATGCTGCTCCCGTCATCCAATTATAGTATGGCTGGACAGATGGCGTCGTATTATACCAACTAGCCTTTGTCATAAAATTTGATCTACTTTTCTCAAGATTAATTTCAACACGCCAAACTGATCTTGAAGGTAAATCCATACCTCCAACAAAGGTTGATACACTACCATCTAAGTTTTTTCGTGTTATATAATCAACAGGAGTAGATGTGGATGGTGTATGACCAATAATTCCAAAATTAAATTCTATTCCTCCTGATGTCCATGGACCTCTTAAGGCTATATTTCTAAATTTCATCACCTCATTACGATAAATAAACTCTTGGTTATTTGATTTATCAACAGCTCCCCATACCTTTCCTCCTATATCTGGCAAAATATAAATCTCAACAAATTCGTTCTCCATTGTAACCACTTTCCACTTTTTTTCCTCGCTGGTGTCTGAATACCCTAAAAACTTGTGATAGGGATATAGTCTTTTATCTGAAGCTAGTATTGGAATTGGACTTGGATCAGAAAATGGATAAGTATCTATTATTTTTTCATCAATTGAAAAATTTGCGGAATTTTTACTGCAGCTTGATAAAACAAAAATACACAGAAAAGTAAAGAAAAATTTTTGTCGGTACATAAGAGCTTCCATTGTTATTATTATGAATTTTACACTAAAACAAAGGGTAAAAAAACCAAGTTAGTTGTTATTTTTTATAAATGATTATCTTTATTTTGAAGCATAAAACTTTTTACTTCATTCCAACTTCCCGAAAAAATACAACGATCTAATTTTTTTGACATTTGATATTCATACATTTTGTCATAATAATTTACAAGCAATTGCTCAATCCATTGAAAATGAGCATTTTTGGATTTGCTGATAAAAGCTTTTTGCATTACCTCCCCAATGGCGTTAAAATTTTTTGAACCTAATCTTTTTGATATTTTTGTTAGTTGAGTTTTTAGTTTATTATGCAGTTCTAGCTCAGTTTCATTTATCATCGCGTTTTCTACATACTCTTGATAAATTTGATTCATTCTAAATTCGATGGATTCATCCACAAGGACAATTTTAGAGTTTGTCATTCTTTTATAAATATTCTCAGGAATAACAAGCTTTCCTATGGTTCGTGACTCATCTTCGAAAAATATTCTTTGATTTGAAATTTGCAAATACTTGATGGCCAAAGAATTTTCAAAATTAATGGGAGTTGGCTGAGGAGTTAGGTGCCCTCCAAATGCAGAGCCTCTATGGTTTGCAAGGCCCTCTAGGTCAATTGCATTTTTTACAGATGAAATCAATCCCGTTTTATTGGATCCAGTTTTTCCAGCGATTATTGTCCAATCTTTAGTATCAACTGATGCTTGATTGAGAATTTCAATGCAGCAATTTCTAATAGCTTTAAAACCACCAGAAATACGAGGAATATCAACTCCTTTTTCTTTCAACCATTTAACAGCAATCTCAGAACGCTTACCACCTCGGGCACAGTAAAGATGAGTATTAGGATTTTTCGATATAAACTTTATCCAGCTTTCTATGCGCTCATATTTAGTTTCATCATTCACCAATGAGAATCCTAGATCCGTAGCAGCATTTCCGCCTGAACTTTTATAAACTTTTCCAACCTGCTCTCTTTCAACATTAGTTAGGATTGGTAGATTTTTGCTTGATGGTAAGGCCCCTTGTTCAAATTCGACAGGTGCTCTAACATCTATGAAAGGTATTTCTTTTTCTAGTAAAGATATTATCATATCAAGATTAAATTAAAACTACATCAGCACATCTATAACATCATATATAAATGAAAATAGTAAAATTCCTTACGGTTGGTTTTTTGGGTATGATTACAAATGTAGTAATCTTTTACACATTTGTTGATGTATTGCGATACCCTGCTATACAGATTTCAGTTATTGCATTTGTTGTTGCAAGCATTCAAAATTACATCATTAATCATAAATGGACTTTTGTTGACGCAACAATTGGAAGTCCAGTTTCATGTGCTAATTATTTTAAATACCTTTCTGTGGGAATAATTTCCCTATCAGTTAACCTGATTGTCTTGCAAACTTTAATTGATTCATATCAGCCCGATCTTAAAGTCGTCGCGCAAATCGCAGGAATATGTGCAGGAACGCTCATAAATTATTTAGGCTCAAAACATTGGGTTTTTCGTGCGTATTAAACAAGAGTTCGGTTTTGCAGTGTTCATTTTTATCTTACTTTTAATAGTAAAGGTTTTTTTTATTTCATCTACCTATCTCGTTGATGATGAAGCCTATTATGCTATGTACGCGCGCCACCTAGCTTGGGGATATATTGATCATGGTCCAGTCGTCGCTTTCGTCATTTGGTTGTTTACCATTACAAATGAATCTGGATTTACTGTTCGACTAGGGCCTGTGGTTCTCTTAAGTCTTTTACCTATTATCCTTTACATTGTAATTAATAAATATTTGAATAGGCAATTTGCTTTGATTGCTTCGTTAACCCTAATAGCAAACCTCATGTTTTACACAAACTCAATTATCATAACTCCCGATGTTCCTTTGGCCTTTTTCTCCATTCTATCAATTTTATTTTATTATATAGCATTTTTTAAAGATGATCGATTCATGTACCTAGGTGGTGTCATGCTTGGACTATCTGTTTTGTCAAAAGTTTCTGCTTTGTTTCCTGCGTTTGGTATTTTTCTTTTTCCAATACTAATAAAGGAAAAAAGGCATTTGCTTAAAAACGTTCATTTTTATGGATCTTTTTTTATATCATTTTTGATTTTCATTCCTTTTATTGTCTGGAATTTTCAAAACGATTTTGCGTTTGTGAAATACCAAGGAAACCACATTCTTGAAAACGGCGGGCTCAGTGATTTTTTTGAACTATGGATTGGCGCTGCTATTCTTATTGGCCCACTGTTCTTTTACTATTCAGCAATAAAACCAATTATCTTTTTATTAAAATGGAAGCATTTATCAATTGAGAAACAATATTTTAGTTTAGTGACATTAATACCTCTAACCTATTTTCTTTTTCATTCTTTTTTCTCACGCTTTGAGTTAAACTGGATTGCTCCAGTTTTTTTTGGAGGTTTATTTTTGCTGTCAATGGAAGAGAGTTCGCGTAAGAAAGTTAGTAGGAGTTTTCGTTTCCAGTTATTTTATTCTTTATTTTTTATTATGCTGATCATGGTGCAATCATTTTTTCCTCTTTTACCGTTGAAAGGTAAGTCTGATCCGACGAATCGCTATTATATGTATGCATCTTTAATTGAAGATATTAAAACCACTGTTATGAATGATGTATCGAACAGCGGTCTTAGAATTGTGAGCAATGAATTTCAAATTCCCTCAATCATAAATTTTTATTTGAATCCGAAATTAGAAGCGATATGCTTATCAATAGATTATCACGAAACGCTTTACTCGTTTCATTACAATCAAGACAGATTAGTCGGGAATGATTTTATTTACATTCATGACAAAAAGGAGTTTCCTGAAAAAATAAAACCCTATTTTGATAGCTTTGAACCAGTACTAATTTCAACAAAGTCTAGAAACAATGCGGTCATAGCAAATCACTCTGTATGGCTGGTGAAAAACTATAAAGGCAAGCTTTAGCTTCGATTCTATGGATAGACGTTACGATATAGATTGGATCAGAGTCATCGTACTTGGGCTTTTAATTGTTTATCATGCATGGTGCAGTTTTATGCCTTTTGCTAAAGAAATTTACATGCCTCAAAATAAAGATTTTCTTATGACCATCGGCATCCCTATGAGCTTAATCAATATTTGGCGTATTCCTCTTTTATTCATGATCTCCGGAATGGGTATGTTTTTTGCAATGCAGCGAAGAAGCTGGAAAGAAATGATAAAAGACAGGAACAAGCGTATCGGTGTTCCTATGGTCTTTGGTTTATTGTTCATTGGACCCCTTGTATTATTTCTGAGTATGTTGTTTTACAAAGACGAGATAGCGTGGTACCCACATTTAACCCATCTTTGGTTTCTCTTAAATGTATTTGTTTATTTCTATCTACTCTTACCCATCACAACGATACTAAAAAATAAGCCAAACGGTTTTTTAAAAAAGATATTGAAATCAGTATTATCATTTAGATTAGGGATTTACGTTTTTTCCTTACCGTTTTTACTTGAAGCATTAGTAGTCAACCCTCAAAACTATCCTTCTTATGCAAATTCTCTGCATGGTTGGGCACTCGGAATAGTTTGCTTTTCTTGTGGATATATTTTCGTTTCGTTGAAAGATATTTTCTGGAATTGTTTAAACAGGGTCAAAAGCATATCTTTCTTCGTTGCAATTTCTTTGTATCTATACCGCCTTTTAATGATGGAGTTATGGGCGCCAAGTGTATTAATTGCCTTTGAGTCTTTTAATTGGATGATTTCAATATTGGGCTTCAGCGCTAGATATTTAAATCAACCATCGAGAGCTTTAAAATATTTAAGCGCAGCGGTATACCCGGTATATATTGTTCATATGCCTATTCAATATTTCTTTTGTCTTTATATTTTACCTTTATCAATCTCTGCGCTAACAAAGTTCATCTTAATAGTGTTATTCGTTTTTGGTGTAAGTTTTACTATTTACGATTCTATGATAAAGCGCGTCAATTGGCTTCGACCATTGTTTGGTATGAAAATGAAATAAAAGATAAATTAATTTGCTGCGCGATATACAACTTTTGGTTTTGTAAATGCATCGCGGGCAAATCTTCCAGACTCAGGAATTCCTATTCCTGAAAGCTTCCATCCCGTAAATGGCATTGATACTTCTCTGTATGGAGTTGGCATGTTAACATGACAGATGCTTGCATTTACATTTGATATAAAATGATCTGCTGTTGATTCGCTTGAAGTATAAACAGAAAAAGACAATCCATACTTACCAAGATTTGCATATTTAATTGCTTGATTGATATCATTTGTTTTGAACACATTAATTATTGGTCCGAAAATTTCTTCTGATGAAACCTCCATATCTAGCGACATGTTTGAAAGTAATGTAGGTTGAAAAAAGTACCCATTTTTTGACTTGTCAAAAAGCTGACTACCTCCTGTTAAAATTTCTGCCCCTTGATCTGCTGCGCGATTGACAAAATCAATCATCTTATTTAATTGGGGTTTGTTACACAGAGGACCCATTGCAGTTTTTTGATCTAACCCATTACCAACTTGAATATTTTCAACAGATTTTTTTAAGATATCTATGCAATTTTTATAAACAGATTCATGAATAATGAGTTTACTTATTCCAGTACACCATTGTCCAGCGCATGCGTATCCACTGGCAATAGTAGCACTAACTGCCATCTCGATATTTGCATCATCCCAAACTACTAACGCATTAGCGCCTCCCATTTCAGCTTGATATCGAACATTTGAATGTGAAATTTTCTTTTGAATGGATTCACCAGTTGCTGTTGAGCCGGTGAATGAGACAATATCTACTTCGTCCGTATTAATTAATGCATCGCTTAAAGTATTGCCTGGACCCAAAACAAGATTGACTGACCCCTTTGGAAGCTCATTATTATCAAGAATTTCAAAAATAAATAGAGATGTCAAAGAAGAGTACTCGGAGGGTTTTAAAACGATAGTATTTCCACATGCTAGCGCAGGAATCATTTTTCTAATTACCGTAGAAAGAGGAAAATTCCATGGTGTGATTAATAAAGCAACTCCAAGAGGTCTGTAAAGAAGCTTATTAGAACCTTCAAATTCAATAAGATTGTTTTTTAAATATTCCAGTTGATAGTTTCCCTCAGATATAGCTGCATCAACTTCACCCTTCGCTTCTAAAATTGTTTTTCCATTCTCAAGAGTTATTATTTCAGCAACTTCATTTCGTTGATTTTCAAGATCGTTCATGATCTGATGAAGTTTTGAAATTCTTTTTAGAGTTTCAGTATTACTCCAGATCTCAGATGCATTACGCGCTGCAAGGACTGCATTTTTTGCATCAGAGCTTGTTGCAAGACATATATCCTGAATATGCTCCTTAAGGTTTGCTGGATTATAAATAGAATGAATCTCTTCAGATTGAACCCAAGCACCGTTGATGTAGCTTGAAAAATTTTTAACTACTCTTTTCATACGCTCCCAAAGAGTTTTTCAAAACTTAACATTGTAAAGCTGCGTTTTTTCAACATTTTTAATACGCAATCTTATTGTTGGATGAATACTTGGCGCAATTACTGCATTTAAAACCTCAAACTCTAGATCAAAATTTGATAAATTTTTTCCTGAAACTATCGCAATCTGTTTTGTAGAGTGCGGATCTATTTCAATTAGATCGCTGTTTTGATAAAAATCATATTCAGATACGTTTTTAAGAACGAATCTGGCATCTGATACATTTTTTATTTTTACAACTCCTAGTTCGTAACTACTATAATATCCAGCTGAATCAATTTTGATTGAAGCCTCCAACAAGGGCTTTATCCATTCGCTTTTACCAATCAATAAATTGTTATACCACACTGCTGTACGACCTTGAAAAAGAGAGCGTTTAAGGTCTTTAAGATTTTTTCTTTTAGAAAAAACCAGAGTTACTGGCCTATGTCCGCCGTGCGGAATGTTATAATCCCAATCGACAAATCCATGGACATCAGAAGTTCCTAGCATAGTAAGGTTGTGATCTAAAGCAACTTGAATTGCTTGATCAGAATAGGTTCTTTCATTAGTAACTTCAATTCCATGTAAAAGATTTTTATCAATGAGGTCTTTTACTTCTTCATATAACTTAACCGATCCATCTTTTCGTTGACCAATCCAGTGCGGGTGATTCCAAAAAATAAACGCGCCTTGTTTTCGTGCAGCTAAGTGCGCGTCCATATAATTGTCATGCATTATTTTATTTACGTCTTTAACAAAAATTGCATTTGAATGACCTGGCGGCATGCTTTTAGTTATCTCTGTTCCTGCAATCACCATCAATTCACTTTTTTCAGCATATTTTTTACTTAACTCATAACTCCTGTTTCTATCTAAATGAGGAATGTCCTCTTTGTGTGATTGGTATTCAATGTGCTCTGTGATAGCAATTGCATCGAGACCGTCTTTCAAAGCTTCTTGAATTCGTATGTTTGGCCAAACGCTTCCATCTGAAAAAACGGTATGCGTATGTAAGTCACATACTATTGTCTTAAATCCTTTTATATCAGGAAATGATATCATTCTACTTTCACCATCCTCTTGAGAAAGAAGGGTGCTAAGAAACGTAATAATAATTAAGTGAAAATATTTCATTTTTGCTCTCGGTAATTTTTGTCTAAGTATAGTATTACTACAACAATTAGAACAGTGGCAAGCAGGGAGGCCTCAAATCCAAATTGACCTCCAGTAATTAAGTCGCTGCCATTTACAGTTTGTTTTATTAAACTTTGAGATTTTATACCACTTACTTCAAATCCAAATATAGGGCCTTGAAAAAAATTCCAAGTAAGATGCATGCCAATTGGCAGCCAAAGGTTTGATTTATGCACGTAGTAAATACCAAGAACTATACCAGCTAGAAAAAGGTTAACAACACCTAAAAAGGAAATATTTGGATTTAATAAGTGGACTGTCATGAAAATCAAAGAAGATATGGCGAGAGCTAGATATCTGTTCATTGATTCCATTAAAGACCTTAAAATATATCCTCGCAACATGATCTCTTCGTGAAAAGCGACGACAACAAACAAAATAAAATAAAGGACGATATCCAAAAAAGGGAAAGAAAAAGATTCAACCCTGACGTAGCCAAGAATAAATAGCGAAAAGAATCCTATTGCTATTAATCCAGCGCCTAAGATGAGCCCAAATTTAAAGTCTTGTTGAAAACCTTCATATTTTAGACCTAACGACATGAGTGGTTTTCGATCAATAAATTTCATGAACAACCATAAACAAAACATCAACGCAAAAAATTCAATAATTTTCAAAAGGAGTAAAAAGTTTATTTTGTTGAGCTCATCTATGATAGCGTCTTGATTTGAGAGTGTGCTTATATCAAAACCGGATATGAGTAACGCAACCACCATTCCAATTCCAGCAAAAATTTGTGAAGTTATAAAAGAAGCTATAAAAAATAGTAATGCGCGTAACCAGCCTAATCTTATCAGAGGCAACCTGTCTGTCATTATGTCTCCCTAAAGTAAAAAAAAGGGGGAGCTTTTCAACTCCCCCTAATTATAACCATATTACCTAAATAATAATATTGTTATTTACCTTTTGTTTCTGCCTCAGGCAATGGGAAAGAATCAAAAACTTTATCTCCCCTATCTGACCTGTCGTTAGGCAGTGCTGCTGTTTTACCATACCTACGCATATCCACCCAGCGATGACCTTCCATGAAAAGAGAATATCTTTTTTCATGCAACAACTGGTCAATACCTCCAGTAGGTGCGGCAGCCAAACCATGAGCAGTTCTCACTGCATTTATTTCAGTTAAACCATCACCACCCTTGCCAATGTTTGCCTCAGCTTTAAGAAGAACAAGTTCTTCATTTCGCACAATTGCTATAGGATCGTACGCTCCGTTCCAAACAGATACTGCAAGGTTGCTCTGTAATCCATCGTAAGTTGTGGTATCAGCTCTCTCAACTACCTTTGATGTGTATCGAGGATCCCCCGCTTCAGCATCGTTTTTAAATGACATATGCGCCATTGTTCTTACGTAACTCGCATTTGGATTTTCATACATGCCATTAGCACCATCTCCTTGACCAGAGCCAAAAACATGGTATACGCCTTTGTCCATGCTGCCAGATGGATCCATAAAGGATTGCCCTAAAGCCGTTAAAGCAACATCCCACTCGCCCATATAAACAGCAACACGTCCTCTGAGGGCACGATTGAACTGCTTAAAGGTTGCAGGAGTGTCAAAACCAGCAAAGCCGGACGACAACTTGAAAGCAAACGAACTACCAGCATTATCAAGCGCAGTGTTTGCCTCATCAAGAAGCTTGGCAACTTCCATAAAAGCATTCGTTTTTGAGGCAGGAGTGGAGTCCAAACCATTGTAAGGGGCAATTTTTACTCCATTATTATTTTGCATATTTAATGCTAATAACAATTGATAGGCCTCAACAGTTTTAGCGAATCCCTCTACACCCTTATCTGTAGATTTATCAAGAAGTAATCGAGCATTTTTGATAACTCTATATCTTGAATTCCAAGAAGAATACACAACAAATCCTCCTGGGTCCAATGGACCGTGAATCAATTCACCGGTATATCTTGGATCAGCGGGTTCAAAGTGATAGGCTTCTCTTCCTACGCTACTTACTCCGATAAGATAATTTGAAAGACTAGCGCGCATTCCAGCTTCTGCTCCAGTAACTAATGACTGCACAGTTGCTGAGGCAGTAGAAGGGGAATTTGGATCTGGAAAATCGAGATCCTCACACGCTGCGGCAAACAAAAATAACGGAAGTATAAATTTAGTAATTTTCATTTTTCAACCTCCTAAAAGCTTACGTTAACACTTAAATACATGGACTTAGCAAGCGGGTATGGGCCGGTATCTACTGAACCACCAACACCGACATTGCCAAACTGACTCACATCAGGGTTCCATCCATTGTATGGTGTGTTTTGATATAGGTTTCTTCCGGTAAACCCAACTTGTACTCGGTCAACATTTGCTGAACCAAGCATAGATTTTGGAAGGCTATACATCACCGAAAGCTCAGACAATCTAAAATAACCAGCATCCTGAACGTACGGACGGGTTAGTGATCCAAGATTTGCTAAACGATACGGACCGTTATTAAGATTACCTTCAGGGTCAACTCCTGTATCATCAAAATCGTAGGTGGTACCACCTAGATCTGCAATAAGCTCTTGGAGATTCACATTTTGACCACCTTTTTTCCAGTCAAAATGTGCCACAACCGAAACATCTCCGAATGAAACACGGTTATTGAATCCCATCATAAAGTCGGGTGTTTCGTTTCCAAGCTTAACGTGATTACCGCTTTCATCAAGCTCAGCCCCAACGATTGTATGAGGATCCCAACCTTCTTCAATTCGATACGCACCTAAGAAAGTTGCAAATCCACCTGTGTTGTAAGGATCTACCTTCAGTTCCGTGATTTCAGCTTTGGACGTATAATAGGTAGTTTTCGAGAGCCAGTTAAACTCTTTTGATCTAACAGGATTAAGTGTAATACCAAGCTCAACACCATCGGTTTTCATACTTCCAGCGTTTGCCCACTTTGTTGAAAAACCTGTTGATGGAGCTTCTTCAACTTGAAGCAACAATCCGTCAACCTGCTGATTATAAACGGTAAACTCGACACCAACCATTTTATCAAAAGCTGAAAAATCTACGCCAAATTCAGTTTCAGTGGTTCTTTCAGGTTCGACCTCGTCAAAACCTTGAACGCCACCAGAAACTAAACCGCCCATTCCACCAATATTATAAGGGGCCATGGATGTATACTTAGCTGTTGGCGGTGGAAGATTTCCAGTTTGTCCATATGCTAATCGAACTTTTAGATTATCAAAAACTCCTGCAAAAGAACCAAACTGGTATGATCCAGCAAGTTTTGGGTACCAATTGTACTGGTCAGTTTTTCCCAAAGTACTGCTTTTGTCACCACGCAAACTAGTTGCGACATAAACAGCATCACCCACTTGGACTTCCTGCTGGACAAAAATACCTCTATCCTGCTGGAATCTTCTAGATTGAAGAGTGGACGTTGAGGCCGACTGGTCAATATTGGTTTGAGTTACAACCATACCAGTAGCCATAATGCTTGAGTAATTCCAATCAAGAGTTTCAAAACTTAATCCGCTAGTAGTTGTAGACTTTACATTACCAACAGACGTTCTAAATACTCCATTGAGGTTAACATTAGTATTTAAACTATGTGTATTTGATAAAACCGATTGACCAGGGTTGTCTTTACTTTTTTCATCCTGAAGTTCAGGGGGTGAAAAAATTTCATTCAACTGCCCAACGTAATCTCCGCTAAATACTGAGTTTAGGGAAAAGCTTGAGGACCCAGTCCTAAACACTGTATAATCTGCTGAGACGCTTCCAGTGGCTCTGTTTACTGTTTCTTCATTTGTAAGAACTGCAACAGTATGCAAGGGATTGGAAGGGTTTGTTGGGTGATCTGGCCAGCTTCCGTCTTCATTTTGCGTTATGTCAACGAAGTTTGGCGTAAAACCGAAAGAAAAATTGTATGACTTATTCGTATTGTCGTTTCCAGTAATTCCACGATCAGATTTTGTTCGAGCCAGGTACGCAGTACTGGCAACCTTAAATCGATCAGAAACTCGATGATTCATATTTAAGCGCCCTGAAAACCTCTCGTAGAACCTGTTTTTGACTATACTTTTTTCGTCTAAATATTGAGTGGATAGATAAAACTGGGTTTTATCACTTCCACCACTAAAGCTTAAAGAGGTTTCCTTTAATGCTCCAGTGTTTCCATACAACATGTCTTCATAATCATATGTTTTGTAACCGTCTCCAGAACGAGTGCCCTGATCTGCAACTGAAGCCCCAAACTGCTCAACAGCTTCGGCATATGTAAAATCACGTGTTCCAACTTTTTTCAAAATGGAACTTGATCCAAACTTCTGAGAAAAGTTTACACGTGTTTTACCAGCCTGACCTTTCTTAGTAGTAATAATGATGACTCCATTGGTAGCCTTCGCGCCGTAAATAGCAGCAGCGCTAGCACCTTTTAGAACCTCTACGCTTTCAATATCATTTGGATTGAAGTCAGAAATCCTATTTGCAGGTTGCCCCTGAGGGCGAGCGCTTCCAGCGCCGGTAGCTGCACTAACAACATCAATACCAGATTGATTTGCTGCATTGTTAACGATGACACCGTCAATAACATACAAGGGTTGTGTTTCACCAGTGATGGTTGATACTCCTCTAAGGTTAACGCTCATTCCACCACCTGGCGCACCAGAATTGTGTCTAACTCTTACGCCGGCAAATTTACCGTTTAGAGCTGCGTCTAATGTCTGAACTGGTGCTCCGACTAATTCTTCTCCACTCACCGAAGCTACAGCATTGGCTGCATTTCTTCGCTTCACAGAAGAAGCCAGACCGGTAACAAGCACTTCATCGCCTTTTAAGACGTCAACGGTCATCTCAACAGAAACTGTGGTAGAAGCAGAAGATACCTCTACTTCTTGAGTTTCATAACCAATGTAGGAAAAAACAAGAACTCCAGATTCTTCAGGAATAGC